>Ga0208693_1000032_pt1 | contig 110907 bp, 98 predicted proteins | sample AD_UKC071_MetaG_FD_184438 | JGI IMG/M metagenome (GOLD analysis project Ga0208693, IMG submission 184438) | Active sludge microbial communities of municipal wastewater-treating anaerobic digesters from USA - AD_UKC071_MetaG (SPAdes) (version 2) | ecosystem: Engineered > Bioreactor > Anaerobic >... | reverse complement strand
AGGCGCGGAAATCGGGCCACAGGGCCCACCGCACGGCCCAGATGGGCCGTGCGCAAGGTCGTACAGCCCGAAGAACCGCGTCATCAATTGGTGTGCGGGAAATTACGATGGCTTGTTCAGCGTAGCCCTAGGGCTCGCCCTAGAATCGACCGCCATGACCTTCCTCAACCAATTGCGAGAAGCCGAAGCCCTGAACCACTCCATGCTGTGCGTGGGGCTGGACCCGGAGCCCAGCCGCTTTCCAGCCGGCATCACGCGCGATGCGGAAGGCATCCACGACTTCTGTCTGCGCATCGTCGAGGCCACGGCCGACCTGGCGATTGCCTTCAAGCCGCAGATCGCCTACTTCGCCGCGCACCGCGCCGAACCGCAATTGGAGCGCCTGATGGCCCGCATGCGCCAGGTCGCGCCCCAGGTGCCGATCATTCTGGACGCCAAGCGCGGCGACATCGGCAGCACCGCCGAGCAGTACGCGCGCGAGGCCTTCGAGCGCTACGGCGCCGACGCGGTCACGCTGTCGCCCTTCATGGGCTTTGACTCGGTCGCGCCCTACCTGCAGTACCCGGGCAAGGGCGCTTTCTTGCTGTGCCGCACGTCCAACCCCGGCGGCGACGATTTGCAGAACCAGCGGCTGGCGTCGGTAGAAGGCCAGCCGCTGCTGTACGAGCACGTGGCGCGCCTGGCGCAAGGCCCGTGGAACCTGAACGGCCAGCTGGGCCTGGTGGTGGGCGCCACGTATCCGCAAGAGATCGAGCGCGTGCGCGAACTGGCGCCCACGCTGCCGCTGCTGATTCCCGGCGTGGGCGCGCAGGGCGGCGATGCGGTGGCCACGGTGCAGGCCGGCTGGCGCGGCGATGCCGCCGGTGCCACCACCGGCCCGGTCATCGTCAACAGCTCGCGCGCCATCCTGTACGCCGGCCAGGGCGCCGACTTTGCCGACGCCGCGCGCGCTGCCGCACTGGCGACGCGCGACGCGCTGAACCGCGCGCGGCCGCGGTAAGCTGCAAAAATCATAGCTGCCAGCGATTGACCAGCAAGCGCTGGAGGCCTGTTTGAATCGAAAAGCATCGGCGCTGCCAGCCCTCGCACGCGCGTTGGCGCTGGGCCTGGCGTCGGCGCCGGGCGGCCTTTTTTGCGCACAATGCGGGCCACGGTACAAAAACGCTGCAAAGGAATCATTCACCGTGTCACGCCACCTCACCCCCGCCGTCGCCCTGTCTCTGGCCGCGCTGGCCGCCGCGCCTGCCGCGCTGGCGCAGGCCTACCCCAGCAAGCCCATCACCATCGTCGTCGGCTACCCGGCTGGCGGCAGCACCGACCTCACGGGCCGCACGCTGGCCGACGCGCTGACCAAGCAACTCGGCGTGCCGGTGGTGATCGAGAACCTGGGCGGCGCGGGCGGCGCCATCGGCGCGCAGAAGGTGGCGCACGCCGCGCCGGACGGCTACACGCTGCTGGTGGGCGCCAACAACGAGGTCGCCATCAGCAAGCTGGTCACCAAGACCACCAAGTACGACCTGAAGGACTTCACCCCCATCGGGCTGATTGCGTCGCAACCGATGGTGCTGGTGGCGTCGCCGTCGGCCGGGGTGAAGAACATTGACGAATTCGTCGCCAAGGTCAAGGCCGCGCCGGGCAAGTACAGCTACGGCAGCTCGGGGGTCGGCACGGCGCTGCACCTGGCGGGCGAGATGGTGAAAGAACGCGCCGGCCTGTTCATGACGCACATCCCCTACCGCGGCGTGGCGCCGCTGACCACCGACCTGGTGGGCGGCAACCTGGAATACGGCGTCTTCGTGCTGTCCAGCGGGCTGCCGCACATCAAGAGCGGCAAGGTGGTGGCGCTGGGCACCACCGAGGCCAGGCGCTCGCCCTCGACGCCCGACATTCCGGCGCTGGGCGCGCACAAGGCGCTCAAGGGCATCGATATCGGCAGCTGGTTCGTGCTGATGGGCCCGGCCAGGCTGCCCGACGCCGTGACCGCCAAGCTCAAGACCGCGCTGGCCGAATCGCTTAAGTCGCCCGACTTCCGCAAGAAGATGGAAGCCAGCGGCTCCACGGTGGCGGCCACCCACGTCGACATTGGCCCCTTCCTGCAGAGCGAGGTCGCCAAGTACCAGAAGATCGTGCAGTTCGCGAAGATCGAGCAATGAGCCGCCCGCCCGCCTTGCGCTTCGATCTGCCCCTGCCCGACCTTGCGGCCTGGCGCGCCGGCAACACCGGCGTCGAAGGCGTGTGGCATTGGGACAGCGGCCAGCCCGGCCGGCGCGTAGCGATCAGCGCGCTGGTCCACGGCAACGAAGTCTGCGGCGCTTGGGCGCTGAAAGGGCTGCTTGACGCCGGCGTGCGCCCGCAGCGTGGCGCGCTGACGCTGCTGTTCTGCAACCTGGCCGCGTTCGACCGCTTCGACGCGGCGCAGCACGATGCCGCGCGCTTTGTCGAACAGGACCTGAACCGCCAGTGGACGCCCGAGCGCATCGCCGCTGCCGACACGCTGGAGCGCCGCCGCGCGGCCGCGCTGGCGCCCTTCGTCGCGCGCGCCGACTGGCTGCTCGACCTGCATTCCATGCACGAGCCGTCGGCGCCGCTGCTGCTGACCGGCGTGCAGCCGCGCAACCTGGGCCTGGCGCGGCGCCTGCGCGCGCCCGAGCACATCGTCATCGACGCTGGCCACCAGGACGGCGTGCGCATGCGCGACTACGGCCGCTTCGGCCTGCCGGACGACGTGGCGGGCGACACGCGTTCGCTGCTGATCGAATGCGGCTTCCATGGCGACCCGGCCAGCCGCACCGTGGCGCAGGACCTGTGCCTGCGCTTTCTGCAGCAGTCGGGCTGCATCGATGCCGCCACGCTGGACGCGCAACTGCCCGGCTGGCGCCGGCCCGACGCGCCGCGCCAATGGGCGCTGACGGTGGACGGCGCGGCGGTGGCGCGCAGCGAGCGCTTTGCCTTCACCGCGCCCTTCACGGGGCTGGAGGTGTTCCCGACCGCCGGCACCGTCATCGGCCACCACGACGGCCCGGGCCAGGGCGAGCCGGTCGTCACGCCGTATGACGACTGCGTGCTGGTGATGCCCTCGGTGCGGCAGGCGCGCGCGGGCGTGACGGTGGTGCGCTTCGCCCGGCGCGCCTTGATGTCCTCATGATTCATCCGAAAGCCGTCTGCGTGGCGATGCTTTTCTCTTCGTCATTCCCGCGCAGGCGCGAATCCAGGGGCATGTCCACAGGTCGCTGGGGTGGTCGCATGGATTCCCGCCTGCGCGGGAATGACGGAGTTTTCGGTTGGGTTCGATGCAGAAGTATGTGCCCAATCGGCCTGCAGCGCTTGTCTGACATGGGCAATAAGCTATCCAATCGATAGCAAACAGGCTGCCATGGAACTGCGCCAGCTGCGCTACTTCGTCAAGGTCTGCGAGGCCGGCAGCATGGGCCGCGCCGCGCTCGATCTGGGGCTGGCAACGTCGGCGCTCAGCCAGCAGATCAGCCGGCTGGAGGGCGAACTCGCCACGCGCCTGCTGCAACGCCAAAGCACGGGCGTGGTGCCGACCGACGCGGGCTTGGCTTTTTTGCAGCAGGCGCAACTGACGCTGCGCCACGCCGACGACGCCGTGCACGCGGCGCAGACGGCGCGGCTGTCGGGGCACGTCAGCATCGGCCTGGCGTCAACCACCGCATCGGTGCTGGGCGTGCCGCTGATGCAGGCCATGGCCGCGCGCTATCCGGCGGTGCGCGTGCACCTGGTCGAGGCGCTGTCGGGGCACCTGACCACCATGCTCAACGCGCGCCAGCTCGACCTGGCGATCCTGTTTCGCGCCGACGCCGGCCGGCGCTGGAGCGTGATGCCGCTGCTCGATGAAAAGCTCTATGTCATCGGCGCGCCCGATCTGTCCGGCATGCCGGCGGGCGCGCGCGTGCGGCTGAAGCAGTTGCGCGATCTGCCGCTGATCCTGCCCTCGCCCAGCCACGGCCTGCGCGCGCTGATGGACGCCGCCTTCGCGCGCCAGCGCATCACGCCGCGCGTGCACGCCGAGGTCGATGGCCTGTCGCTGCTGATGGACGCCGTGCGCGCTGGCGTGGGCGCCACCATCCAGCCGGGCGCGGCCACGGCGCGGCTGCCCGATGGCGCGGTGCGCAGCGTGCTGCTGGCCGATGCGCTGACCGCGCGCCGCAACCTGCTGGCCAGCCTGTCGGACGACGAACTTTCGCCTGCGGCCCTTGCCGCGCGCGTGGTGCTGGCCGACGTGGCGCGCGCGCTGGTGCGCGACGGCCGCTGGGCCGGCGCCAGCCTTCACAAAAACTGAAGGCCCGTTGTCCGGCGGCGCCTTGCCGTGTGGGCGCGCGCTGCCTACCATCGCGCCATCCAACAAAAACCCAGGAGACAACGTGGTCGATGTGCTTGTCATCGGCGGCGGCAACGCCGCGCTGTGCGCCGCGCTGATGGCGCGCGAGGCCGGCGCCAGCGTGTTGCTGCTGGAAGCCGCGCCGCGCGCATGGCGCGGTGGCAACTCGGGTCACACCCGCAACCTGCGCTGCATGCACGACGCGCCGCAGGACGTGCTGGTCGAGGCCTACCCCGAAGAAGAGTATTGGCAGGACGTGCTCAAAGTCACCGGCGGCCAGACCGATGAACACCTGGCGCGGCTGGTGATCCGTGCGTCCAGCAATTGCCGCGACTGGATGCGAAGCCATGGCGTGCACTTTCAGCCACCGCTGTCGGGCGCGTTGCACGTGGCGCGCACCAACGCCTTCTTCATGGGCGGCGGCAAGGCGCTGGTCAATGCCTATTACCGCAGCGCCGAAAAGCTGGGCGTGCAGATTCGCTACGAGGCGCCGGTGGACCGCATCGAGATCGAGGACGGCCGCTTCGTCGCCGCGCACGTCAAAGGCGAGCGCATCACCGCCAAAACCTGCGTGCTGGCCGCCGGCGGCTTTGAATCCAACCGCGACTGGCTGCGCGAAGCCTGGGGCCGCAACGACCGCGGCGAATGGCCAGCCGACAACTTCCTGATCCGTGGCACGCGCTTCAACCAGGGCGTGCTGCTGAAACACTTGCTGGATGACCACGGCGCCGACCGCATCGGCGACCCCACGCAGGCACACATGGTGGCCATCGACGCGCGCGCGCCGCTGTACGACGGCGGCATCTGCACGCGCATCGACTGTGTGTCGCTGGGCGTGGTGGTCAACCGCGAAGCCCGGCGCTTCTACGACGAGGGCGAAGACTTCTGGCCCAAGCGCTACGCCATCTGGGGCCGCCTGGTGGCGCAGCAGCCGGGGCAGATCGCCTGGTCGGTCATCGACGCCAAGGCCATCGGCCGCTTCATGCCGCCGGTGTTTCCGGGCGTCAAGGCGAATAGCCTGCCCGAGCTGGCGCGCAAGCTTGAATTGGATGAGGCGACGTTCATGCACACGCTGAACAGCTACAACGCCGCCTGCGTGCCCGGCACCTTCGACCACACCGCGCTGGACGACTGCCACACCGAAGGCGTGACGCCCGCCAAGACGCACTGGGCGCGCCCCATCGACACGGCGCCCTTCTACGCCTACGCCGTGCGGCCGGGCGTGACCTTCACCTACCTCGGCCTGCACACCGACGACACGGCGGCCGTGCGTTTCAACGACCAGCCCAGCGACAACCTGTTCGTCGCCGGCGAGATGATGGCCGGCAACGTGCTGGGCAAGGGCTACACCGCCGGCGTCGGCATGTCGATTGGCACGGCGTTTGGCCGCATTGCCGGCGTCAATGCGGCGCGGGCAGCTATGAATCAAGGAGCATTGCATGGCCTCGCTTGAAGCCCTGACCCGCGACGCGCGCGCGCTGGCCAACGGCGAAGTGGTGCTGACGCCTTCGGAAGCCGAGGTCGCGCGCCAGATGACGATCTGCAACGCCTGCCGCTATTGCGAAGGCTTTTGCGCCGTGTTCCCGGCCATGACGCGGCGGCTGGAATTCGGCAAGGCCGACGTGCACTTTCTGGCCAACCTGTGCCACAACTGCGGCGCCTGCCTGCACGCCTGCCAGTACGCGCCGCCGCACGAATTTGCCGTCAACGTGCCGCGCGCCATGGCCACGGTGCGCGGGAAGACCTATGCCGACTACGCCTGGCCGCCGGCGCTGGGCGCGCTCTACAAGAAGAACGGGCTGGCACTGTCGGTGGCGCTCGCGTTGGGGCTGGCGTTGTTCCTGGTGCTGGCGGTGATGCTCAAGGGGCCGATCTGGGGCGCGGCGCAGGGCGGCGACTTTTACGCCATCTTTCCGCACAACCTGCTGGTCGGCCTGTTTGCGCCGGTGTTTCTGTTCGCCGTGCTGGCGCTCACGCTGGGTGTGCGGCGCTTTCTGCGCGAGGTGAATCCCGCCACCAGCGGCGCACCCGCCAGTGGCGACGCCGCCGCCGAGGCCGCGCACGACGTGCTGCGCCTGAAGTATCTGGACGGCGGCCACGGCGACGGCTGCCACGACGAGGACGACGCCTACACCCTGCGCCGCCGTCGCATGCACCACTTCACTTTCTACGGCTTTCTGCTGTGCTTTGCGGCCACCAGCCTGGCCACCGTTTACCACTACCTGTTCGGCTGGGCGGCGCCGTACAACTTTCCGTCGCTGCCCAAGTTGCTGGGTGCTGTGGGCGGCGTCAGCATGGTGATTGGCACCGTGGGCCTGTGGCGCCTGAACCTGCGGCGCGACCCGCTGCAGGGCGACACCGCCCAGCGGCCGATGGACCGCGGCTTCATCGCGCTGCTGTTCCTGATCGCCCTGAGCGGCCTGCTGCTGTGGTGGGCGCGCGGCAGCGCCGCCATGGGGCTGATGCTGTGCCTGCACCTGGGCGCGGTGATGGCGCTGTTTGCGCTGATGCCCTACAGCAAGTTTGCCCACGGCTTCTTCCGCAGCGCGGCCCTGCTGCGCCACGCGGTCGAAAAACGCCAGCCCAACCCGATCGGGCTGGGCGCCGATTGATCCCGATTCCCAAGGAGACTTCCCCATGAACAAGCGACAACTGATCCGCGCCACCGCCCTGGCCTGCGCCGCGCTGGCTGCCGGCCTGGTGCAGGCGCAAGACTTTCCGCCCAAGAAACCGGTGACCATGGTGGTCGGCTTTGCCGCCGGCGGCGCGGCCGATGCCGCGGCGCGCCTCATCGCCAAGAAGCTGGGCGAAAACGTCGGCCAGAGCGTGGTGGTCGACAACAAGGGCGGCGCGGGCGGCAACATTGCGCACCAGTTCACCGCCAACGGGCCGGCCGACGGCTCGCTGCTGCTGTTCGGCTCCATCGGGCCGCTGACCATCGCGCCGCACCTGATGAAGGTCGGCTACGACCCGTTCAAGGACCTGGCGCCGGTCTCGGGCGGCGTCAACTTCCCGAACGTGCTGGTGGTGCACAAGGGCGTGGGCGCCAAGACGCTGGGCGAATTCGTCGCGCTGTCGAAGAAGCCCGGCGCCAAGGTGGAATTTGCCTCCACCGGCGCCGGCTCGGCCTCGCACCTGGCGGGCGAGCTGTTCAACCAGCAGGCCAAGATCGACATGGTGCACGTGCCCTACAAGGGCGGCGCACCGGCGTTGCAGGACTTGCTGGGCGAGCGCGTGGCCTCGTACTTTGCCGCGCCGCCCACGGCGATGCCGCACGTCGAAGGCGGCAAGCTGATTCCGCTGGCCACCACGGGCCTGAAGCGCCCGGCCTACCTGCCGAACATTCCCACCGTGGCCGAATCCGGCTTCCCCGGCTTCGAGGCGCTCAACTGGTACGCCTTTGTCGCGCCGGGCAAGACGCCGGCGCGCATCCTCGACCGCTGGAACGTCGAGATCGTCAAGGTGCTGAACGACCCCGAAGTGAAGAAGGCACTCGAAGCCCACGGCCTGACGCCGCAGCCCACCACGCGCGCCGAACTGACCGCCTTCATGAAGAAGGAAGACGCCAAGTGGGCGGCCATCGTGAAAGAGCGCAACATCAAGGCGAACTGATCGCACGCCGCGTGAGGCGTCAAACAAGCTGTCAGCGCTGATGGATACAGCGCCGGCAGCTATGATTTAAGTAGCGATCTGCTACTTCGGCCGCGCGCAGTGCCCGCCGCTCACCGGCAGGCCCGAGCCGGCGGCGATGATCGGCGGCTCCAGCCGCAGGTTGACCGGGTCAGAGGCGCGGTAGTCCCACGCGATGAAGGCGAACAGCCCGATCCAGAAGATCCAGCGGCGCAGTGCGGTGATCGACAGCATGGCGCGCCTCCTCTAAAAGCCCAGCCGGCGGCGCACGCGCACGCCGATCAGCGAGCCCGCAAAAGCCATCGGCACCCAGATCCAGCCGTGCAGGCTGCCGGTGCTGATGCCGCTGACCATGGCGCCCACGTTGCAGCCAAAGGCCAGGCGCGAGCTGTAGCCCAGCACGAAGCCGGCCAGCAGCCCGACTGCCCACTGCGCGCCGGTCAGCGGCCGCGCGTCTTGCGGGCGGCGCGGCGCCACCCACAGCGCGCCGGCCAGAATGCCGATGTTGGTGATGCTGGTCACGTCCAGCAGCAGCGTCTGGTGCAGGCGCTCGGCGTGGCCGGGGTCGGACCAGAAGGCGTTGGCGGCAGGGTCGAACAGGCCCAGCGCCGTGGCCGCCTTGGCGCCCCACAGGCCAAAGCCATAGACCACGCCCCAGGGCTGGCCGGCGATGAGCAGGTTGAGTGCCGCAAACAGTGCGATGGCCAGCGCGCCCCACAGCCAGCGTCGCGGCATGCTATTGAAACTGAAGCGCTGGCCGCTCCACCGGCCGACGCCCACGGCCACCACGGCCAGCGCTGCCAGCGTGGCCGCCAGCGCGGTGCCCGCGCCCCATTGCTGCACCAGCCCCACCGGCTGCAGCGCGCCCAGTGCCAGCCAGCCGTTCAGGTGGGCCGAACCGGCAAAGCTGCCCAGCGCAAACAGCGGCAGGATGGCCATGTTCAGCGGCACACCCAGCCCCGCCTTGTACAGCGTGCCCGAGCCGCAGCCGTCCGAGATCTGCATCGCCAGCCCGAACACGAAAGCGCCCACCAACAGGCTGACCGAGGGCGGCCCGAGCGCCGCCTGCGTCTCGGGGAATTGCGCCAGCAGCGGCATCGACAGCGCCGCCAGCACCGCCAGCAGGACGATCTGGCCGTATACGCCCGACGGGTCTTTCTGCTCGATCAGGTGGCGCCAGCCGGTGGTGAAGCCGAAGCGCGCCGCCGCCAGCGCCCAGCCCAGCCCCACGCCCACCAGCAGCAGCAGCGCCTGGCGCGCCGACACCGACCACAGCAGCCAGCCGAACAGCGCCAGCACCGCCACGGCGATCGGCCAGCGCTTGGACCACACGCGCCCCGTGCCTGCCGGCGCCGCGGTCAGGGGGGAATCGACCAGCGTGTTCATGGCGTCTTGAAGGTGAGGTTGCGTTGCGCCCAGGTCGCCAGCATGTGGCGCAGCTTGTCCAGCCGGGGCGGCTCGTTGGCCATGGGCAGCGGCTCGGGCGCCTGGCTCCAGTCGATGATGGAGCCGGGGTAGAGCTTGACGTTCTTTTCGCCCAGCAGTTCGGACCGCACGAACCAGTCGGTGGCGCTCCAGTGTCCGGCGTTGCAGAAGGTCACCACCGTCTGCCCCGGCGCGGCGTGGGCGGCGTCGGCCTCTGCGGCCAAGCCCGCCTTGTCGAGCAGCACGGCGCTGCCCAGCTCGAAGTACAGGTCGCTGTCCAGGTTGACGGCGCCCGGCAGCGTGCCGCGCGCCTTGGCCGCGTCGTGCCCGACCTTGCCCTGGAAGAACGGCGCCGGCCGCGAATCGACCAGCACCGCCTGGCCGTTGCCTAGCAGCTGCCGCACGTCGGCGCGCGTGGCCAGCCACTGCGGGTTGAAGCGCGGCTGCCAGGCGCTGCGCGGCGCCACGGCCGGCTGATTGCTGACCGGCAGCCCCGCCGCGCGCCAAGCGTTCAGCCCGCCGTTCAGGATCGACAGCTCGCGCACGCCCAGGCTCTTGAGCGTCCAGTAGGCGCGCGCGGCGGTGGCAAAGTCGCTCGAATCGGTGCCGGTGTAGACAAGCACGGCGCGCTGCTCGGGCGTCAGCCCCAACGACTGCACCAGCGCCGTCAGCTCGGGCAGCGGCGGCACCAGCCCCGGGTTGGTGGCCGGACCGCGCCAGCGGCCATAGGGGGCGGATACCGCGTCCGGCACGTGCTGCAGGGCGTAGGCCGCTTCTTCGCGGGTGTCGATGATGCGGACCTGCCCGGCGGCGCGCAGCGCCTGCAGTTCGGCCGGCGACACCAGCGGCGGCGCGGCCCAGCCAGGTGCCGCCAGCAACAGGCCGCCCAGCCACAGAAGAAGAATCTTGATCGAACGCCGCATGGCCGCTGCCAGATAAGCAAAGCCTGATATTTTCGCCGCGCCCGCCCGCCCGCCTTAAGAAAAATTCGTCAGATGCTTATGCAAGGATGAATGCTATGGTAAACATAGCTGCGTGCGCTTGCTGGATCAGCGCAAGGGCCCGATTTGGCTTGAAAAACAGCCGGACGCAGAGGACGCAACGATTCCGCAGAGGAAGCAGAAAAAAACCAAAAAATTTTCTTTTAGCTGTTTCTTTCGCGTCCTTCGCGAATCCTTTGCGTCCTTCGCGTCCGGTATCAGGTCTTCGGCTCCGGCGCGCGAGCGCCCCTTAGCGCCGCGCCCGCGCCTGCTCGTAGATCGGCATCACGCGCGGCATGGCGGCCTGCAGCGCGGCCATGCGGTTGCCGGCGTTGGGGTGGGTGGACAGGAAGCTCGGCCCGCCGCTGCCGCCGGCCTGCGCCATCTTTTCCCACAGCGTGATGGCGGCGCGCGGGTCGTAGCCGGCGCGCGCGGCCAGCTCCAGCCCGTACAGGTCGGCTTCGCTTTCCATGTTGCGCGAAAACGGCAGGTCCAGCGCCAGCTGCTTGCCCAGTCCGGCCAGTTGCACCGCGCCTTCGCCCACGCCCAGCAGCGCGCCGCCCAGGGCCAGCGCCACGTCGCCGGCGGCGCTTTGCGACATCTTCTCGCGCGTGTGCTCGCGCAGCGCGTGCGCCATCTCGTGGCCCATGATGGCGGCGATCTCGTCGTCGGTCAGCCGCAGCTTGCGCAGGATGCCGGTGTAGAAGGTGATCTTGCCGCCCGCCATGACGTGGGCGTTGATGGTGTCTTCGTCGATCAGCACCAGCTGCCACGGCCAGCGCGCGGCGTCGGGGCGGAACGCGGCCACCTGCGGCACCAGGCGCTGCATCACGGTGTTGACCCGGCTCCATTCGGCGCCGCTGGTCACCAGCTTGCCCTGGGCGCGCGCCTTCTGGTTCTGCTGGTCGTAATACTGCAGCGACTGCTGCACCACCTGCTCCTGCGACACCAGCAGCAGTTGCGAGCGGCCGCGGCCATCGGTGGCGACGCTGCCGGTGGTGGTGCTGGAGCAGCCGGCGGCCAGCAGGGCGGCGCAGGTCACGGCGGCGAGGGTAGGGCGGCGAAGTGTCGGCATGGCGAATCTCTCCTGGGCAAGGGTGCTGTTGCGCTGGATTGTGCCCGCGCGCCCGGCCGCTCGGCGTCGGACAAGACCCGAAACGTGGCGCGCAGCGTCGGCCCGTTTTTGGGCATGAAAAGTGGCTCCGACGCTTTCAGGAAAAGCGTATATAGCTATTAATAAAATAGCAAAATGGCCAAAGCCCCGCCGCCGTTCGCGCGGCCATCACCACGCCCCGTGGCCGCTGGGTGACGCCGGCGGGGCCGCCTGGCCTACACGGCTCGGCGCGGCGCCGGTCTACCCTGTCATGGCCCGAAACGTTGAACCTTGGCCGGTGGTGGCGGGCCTGAGGCACCTTGAACCGCGCCCGCCACGCACCCATGTGCCGATGAATGTGCAAGGAGAAAATTTCATGACACGCACTGTTTCTTTCTACCGACCGATGGTTGTTCGCGCGGCCGCCGTCGTCATGGCCGGGGCGCTCGGCTGGGGCTTGAGCGGCCTGGCCCGCCCAGCCGCCGCTCAAACCGTGCCGGGCCACGCCGTGCTGATGGCGCAGGGCGTGCAGCCGGTGCAGTGGTCCGAGCGCGAACGCCGCCGCTGGGAGCGCGAACAGCAGCGCCAGGCGCAGCGCCAGCCGTGGGAGCGCTATCAACTTGATAGGTCTCAGCGCCAACGCGGCGGCTACGGCAGCGACGGCCTGTGGGGGCGCGGCTCGGGCGAACTGGGCGAATCGCGCGGTTACCGCGGCTTCAACGGCTTCAAGGGTTACGGTTACCCGCAGCAGGGCACCGGCGAACTGGGCAGCCCACCGCGCGGCCGGCCGGGCGGCAACGGGGCCTGATCTTCGCGCAGCCGCGGCGACCGGCGCCGGCACTCATGTAAGCGCCCGCTTCAGCCCCGGGCCGCTTCCAGCGCGCGCTGCAGGTAGCGCCCGGTGTGGCTGTTGGGCGACGCAGCCACGTCTTCCGGCGTGCCTTGCGCCACCACGGTACCGCCGCCATCGCCGCCCTCCGGGCCCATGTCGATCAGCCAGTCGGCGGTCTTGATGACGTCCAGGTTGTGCTCGATGACGACGATGGTGTTGCCCGCGTCGCGCAACTGGTGCAGCACCTTCAGCAGCAGTTCGATGTCGGCAAAGTGCAGGCCGGTGGTCGGCTCGTCCAGGATGTAGAGCGTGCGCCCGGTGTCGCGGCGCGACAGCTCGTGCGCCAGCTTGACGCGCTGCGCCTCGCCGCCCGACAGCGTGGTCGCGCTCTGGCCGAGCTGGATGTAGCTCAGCCCCACGTCCAGCAGCGTCTGCAGGCGGCGCGCCAGGTTGGGCTGGTCGCGGAAGAAGGCGTGCGCCTCTTCCACCGTCATGTCCAGGATCTGCGCGATATGGCGGCCCTTCCACTGCACTTCCAGCGTTTCGCGGTTGTAGCGCTGGCCGTGACAGACGTCGCAGGGCACGTACACGTCGGGCAGAAAGTGCATCTCGACCTTCACCACGCCTTCGCCCTGGCAGGCTTCGCAGCGCCCGCCACCGCTGGACTGCGGCACGTTGAAGGAAAAGCGCCCGGGGCCGTAGCCACGCTCGCGCGCCGTCGCCGTCTCGGCCATCAGCTCGCGGATCGGCGTGAACAGGCCGGTGTAGGTGGCCGGGTTGCTGCGCGGCGTGCGGCCGATGGGCGACTGGTCGACGGCGATGACCTTGTCGAACTGGTCCAGCCCCACGATGGCCTCGTGCGGCGCTGGCTCGGCGTGCGCGCGGTGAATGGTCTGCGCCGCCGCCGCGTACAGCGTGTCGTTGACCAGCGTGCTCTTGCCCGAGCCCGACACGCCCGTCACGCAAGTGAATAGGCCGACCGGAATGTCCACCGTCACGTCGCGCAGGTTGTGCCCGTGCGCGCCGACGATGCGCAGCGCGCCCTCGGGCGCCTGGTCTTTAGATGTTTCAGGCCGTTCGCGCTGGCTGGAAGCGCGTAATGCGCTATCAATCGCATAGCTGGGCGCGCGCCGCGCCGGCACGTCGATGCGCCGCTCGCCGCGCAGGAACTGGCCCGTCACCGACGCGGGCGCGGCCGCCACCTGCGCGAAGTTGCCCTGCGCCATCACCCGCCCGCCGTGCACGCCGGCGCCGGGGCCCATGTCGATGATGTGGTCGGCCGCGCGCATCATGTCTTCGTCGTGCTCGACCACCAGCACGCTGTTGCCCAGGTCGCGCAGGTGCTGCAGCGTGCCGATCAGGCGGTCGTTGTCGCGCTGGTGCAGGCCGATGCTGGGTTCGTCCAGCACGTACATCACGCCCGTCAGGCCGCTGCCGATCTGGCTGGCCAGGCGGATGCGCTGCGCCTCGCCGCCCGACAGGGTCTCGGCGCTGCGGTCCAGGCTCAGGTAGTTCAGCCCCACGTCGTTGAGGAATTTCAGCCGGTTGCCGATCTCGCGCACCACCTTGTCGGCGATCTCGGCCTTGGCGCCGTGCAATTGCAGGGCGTCGAAATACTGCTTGGCCTCGCCCAGCGTCACGTGGCTGATCTGGTAGATGGCGCGACGCTGCTCGCCGTCGCCCACGTACACGTGGCGCGACTCGCGCTTGAGGCGCGTGCCGTCGCAGTCGGGGCAGGGCTGCGTGCCGCGGTAGCGTGCCAGTTCCTCGCGCACGATGGGCGAATCGGTCTCGCGGTAACGCCGCGCCATGTTGGGCAGGATGCCTTCGAACGGGTGCTTCTTCTTGACCTTCTTGCCGGCGAAGTTGCCGCTTTCCATGGTGTAGCTGAAGGCGATGTCCTCGACGCCCGAACCGTGCAGCACCACCTGGCGCACGGCTTCGGGCAAGTCCTCGAACGGCGTGTCGACGTCGAAGCCGTAGTGCCGCGCCAGCGACTCGATCAGCGAGAAGTAGTAGCCATTGCGCCGGTCCCAGCCCTTGATGGCGCCGCTGGCCAGGCTCAAGCTGGGAAAGGCCACCACGCGCTCGGCGTCAAACACCTCGGTGGTGCCCAGCCCGTCGCAGGTCGGGCAGGCGCCGGCCGGCGCGTTGAACGAGAACAGGCGCGGCTCCAGCTCGGCAATCGAATAGCCGCACGCCGGGCAGGCAAACTTGCTGTTGAACAGGTGCTCGCGCCCGGTGTCCATTTCCAGCACGATGGCGCGCCCGTCGGTCAGGCGCAGCGCGGCTTCCAGGCTGTCGGCCAGGCGCGACTTCAAGGCGCTCGCCGGGCCGCTCCCAAGAGCGCCTTGCACCCCCTCGGGGCGGCGGGGCGAAGCCCCTCGGGGGCCGTCGGTGCTGGCCCGCACCTTCAGCCGGTCGACGACGACGTCGATGTCGTGCTTTTCGGCCTTCTTCAGCTGCGGCAAATCTTCCACCGCCAGCACCTGGCGGCCGACGCGAAAACGCACGTAGCCCTGCGCCTGCATCTGCTCGAACAGCTCGCTGAATTCGCCCTTGCGGTCGCGCGCCACCGGGGCCAGGATCATGACCTTCGTGTCCTCGGGCAGCGCCAGCACCGCATCAACCATCTGGCTCACGGTCTGCACCGTCAGCGGCAGGTCGTGGTCGGGGCAATACGGCGTGCCGGCGCGCGCGAACAGCAGGCGCAGGTAGTCGTGAATCTCGGTCACCGTGCCCACGGTGGAGCGCGGGTTGTGGCTGGTCGCCTTCTGCTCGATGGCGATGGCGGGCGACAGGCCTTCGATCAGGTCCACGTCGGGCTTGTCCATCAACTGCAGAAACTGCCGCGCATAGGCCGACAGGCTTTCGACGTAGCGCCGCTGCCCCTCGGCATACAGCGTGTCAAAGGCCAGCGACGACTTGCCCGACCCCGACAGGCCCGTCACCACCACCAGCTGGTGCTTGGGGATGTCTAGGTCGATGTTCTTCAGGTTGTGCGTGCGGGCGCCGCGCACCGACAGGCGCTGCGCGCGCAGCGCAGCGGCCAGCGGGGTGCCGGCGTCGGCATCGAAAGGCACGGGAGGCTTGGAAAGATCGGTCATGAAACGGACGCGGCCCCGGACTGCAGGCCAACCGATCATTATCGGTTTTCGGGCCTCAGCTTGCACGCACGGGCCGCGGTGCATGACGGAGTCGTGCCCGAACCGCTCGGCCGGCGGGGTGGCTGCCTGACTACGTCGTGGTCGTGGGAGCACGGCCAGACAGGCGTCATATGTTCGTAAGAAAACCCAAATCCATGGCTTGAGAGCAGCCAGATACGTTCAACTACGTATCGATTTCCTGTAGGCGCAGGACTACATTTCTCAACCGGCACCGGCGCGCTCGTCGTGGGCGGGCGGGGTGCCTCACGGAGAGAGACACCCCATGCTGACTGCCGAAGAAATCGAATCGAGCGCGCACGCGCCCAGCCACACGCCCTGGTACAAAATTTTGTACGTCCAGGTCATCATCGCCATCGTCATCGGCATCTTGCTGGGCATGCTGTGGCCCAGCCTGGGCGAGCAGATGAAGCCGCTGGGCGATGCCTTCATCAAGCTGGTGAAGATGATCATCGCGCCGGTGATCTTTCTGACCGTGGTCACCGGCATCGCCGGCATGAGCAACATGAAGGCGGTGGGCCGCGTGGCCGGCAAGGCGATGATCTACTTCCTGACCTTTTCCACGCTGGCGCTGGTGGTGGGCATGATCGTGGCCAACACGCTGCAGCCAGGTGCCGGCATGCACATCGACCCGAAGACGCTCGACGCGTCCAAGGTCAGCACCTACGTCAGCAAGGCGCACGACTCGACGCTGACGGGCTTTCTGCTGAACGTGATTCCCGAGACGCTGGTCAGCCCGCTGGTGGGGGGCGACATCCTGCAGGTGCTGTTCGTGGCCATCCTGTTTGGCATTGCGCTGGCGGCGGTGGGCGACCGCGGGCGGCCGGTGTTCGACTTTCTGAGCACGCTGGCGGTGCCGGTGTTCAAGCTGGTGGCGATCTTGATGAAGTTCGCCCCCATCGGCGCGTTTGGCGCCATGGCCTTCACCATCGGCAAGTACGGCATCAAGTCGATCGGCAACCTGGCCATGCTGGTGGGCACGTTCTATGTCACGTCGCTGCTGTTCGTGCTGGTGGTGCTGGGGCTGGTGGCGTATTTCAACGGCTTTTCCATCCTCAAGCTGATCCGCTATATCAAGGACGAGTTGCTGCTGGTGCTGGGCACCAGCAGCAGCGAATCGGCGCTGCCCAACCTGATGCACAAGATGGAGGCGGCCGGCTGCGGCAAGCCGGTGGTGGGGCTGGTGATTCCGATGGGCTACTCGTTCAACCTGGACGGCACCAACATCTACATGACGCTGGCGGCGCTGTTCATCGCGCAGGCGCTGGACATCAACCTGTCGCTGCAGCAGCAAATCCTGCTGCTGCTGGTGGCCATGCTCAGCTCCAAGGGCGCGGCGGGCGTGACCGGCGCCGGCTTCATCACGCTGGCGGCCACGCTGGCGGTGGTGCCCGAAGTGCCGGTGGCCGGCATGACGCTGATTCTGGGCGTGGACCGCTTCATGAGCGAATGCCGCGCGCTGACCAACTTCGTCGGCAACGCCGTGGCCACCGTGGTGGTGTCGCGTTGGGACGGCCAGCTGGACAACGTGCGCCTGCACGCCGTGCTGGGCAACCCGTCGATGGTGCATGAGCCCGAATTGGTGGGCCTGAGCGCCGACGATTGACGCCGGACCGGCCGGCGGCGGCGGCGCGTTCAGCGTGGCGTCTTGCCGCGCGACAGCTGCTGCAGGTGCTGCTTCATCTTGCGCGACTCGGCGATGGAATGGTCGATGCGCTTTTCGGCTTCGCCGATGATGCGGCGCATCATGGGCACGTCGGGGTCCTTCCAGTCGCCGCCGGCCTGGCTGGCCATGTAGGCCACGGCGCGCGAAAAGTCCACCAGCGTCAGCTTCGGGTCGCCGCCTTGCGCCGGCATGGCGCGCACGCCCACCCAGGCGTGGCCGGTCAGCACCGCCTGGCCTTCCTGGATCAGCGGTGCCCAGGCCTGGGCGTCCTTGAACTTGGGTGCATGCGCCACCCCTGTTTCGTGGCAGGCCACGCAGACCTGGCGGTACACCTGCTCGCCGCTGCGCAGGTGGGGCGAAATGCTGAGTTGGGCCAGCGCGGGGCCGGCTGAAAGCGCCAACAGGGCGGCGTAGAGCGGACGAAGGATCATCGGATGACCTTGGGCAATGAATGACCGGCGTTTGTAACATGTGACGGCCTGGCGCCGAGTGCGTGGGCCTGCGCCCGTGGCGAATCGCCGACAATGCGCGGCTGCTGCCGGCGTGCTCCGGCGCCGAACGAATTTGCCGCCCTGATGTCCATTTCCGCCCCGTCCCCCTCATTGGCTGCCGCCCACCGCATGACGCCCGACGAGCGCCGCGCCAGCCTGTCGTTGGCCGGCATCTTTGCGCTGCGCATGCTGGGCTTGTTTTTGGTGCTGCCGGTGTTCGCGCTGGAGGCTGCGCGCCTGCCCGGCGGCCACGACCCGGCGCTGGTCGGGCTGGCCATGGGCATCTACGGGCTGACGCAGGCGGTGATGCAGGTGCCGCTGGGGCTGGCGTCGGACCGCGTGGGGCGCAAGAAAGTCATCGTGCTGGGGCTGATCGTGTTCGCGCTCGGCAGCGTGGTGGCGGCGCTGGCGGGCAGCGTGCAGATGCTGGTGGTGGGCCGGGCGATCCAGGGTGCGGGCGCGGTGTCGGCCGCCGTCACGGCGCTCTTGACCGACCTGACGCGCGACGAGGTGCGCACCAAGGGCATGGCGTTGGTGGGCATCAGCATCGCGGCGATGTTTGCGCTGTCGCTGGTGGCGGCGCCGCCGCTGGCGGGGGCGATTGGCCTCGGTGGCCTGTTCTGGATCACCGCCGCGCTGGCGCTGGCCGGCATCGCCGTGGTGCTGTGGTGGACTCCTTCCGAACCCGTGCAACACGCTGACGCCCCGCGCGGGCGCCTGGCCGACGTGTGGCTGCACCCCCATCTGTGGCGGCTGGACCTGGGCGTGTTCGTGCTGCACACGGTGCAGATGGCGATGTGGGTGGTGGTGCCGGGGCTGCTGGTGCAGGCGGGGCTACAAAAATCGCAGCACTGGCACGTTTACCTGCCGGCGGTGCTGGCCTCTTTTTTGATGCTGGGTGGCCTGTTCGCGGCCGAGCGACGCGGGCAGCTGCGCGCGGTGCTGCGCATCGGCATCGCGCTGCTGTTTGTGGTGCAACTCGCCTTGTGGCTGCTGGCGCCGCGCGCGCCGGGGCTGTGGACGCTGGGCGCGCTGATGTTCTTTTTCTTCATCGCCTTCAACCTGCTGGAGGCGACGCAGCCCAGCCTGATCTCGCGCCTGGCGCCCGCCCATGCGCGCGGCGCGGCGCTGGGGGTCTACAACACGCTGCAATCGCTCGGGCTGTTTGCCGGCGGCGCCCTGGGCGGCTGGCTGGTCAAGGCCGGGGGGCCGCAGGCGGTGCTGATGGCGACGTCGGCGCTGGCGCTGCTGTGGCTGCTGGCGGGCTGGGCGCAGGTGGTGCCGGCGGCTCGGCCATCTGCTGCTCCGGCGTCCTCGCCGTAGCATCGGGCGTCAAGCGCGCCACCAGCTGGTCGGCGATGGTGGCGTACAGCGGCCGGCTGACCATGCGCGACACCAGGCTGGCCAGCAGCGCGCACGACATCAGCCCCAGCACCATGGCGTAGCCGTCGACCATCTCCATCACGATGATCATGGCGGTGATGGGTGTTTGCGTCATGGCGGCCAGAAAGCCGGCCATGCCCAGCGCGATCAGCACCGTGGCGTATTCGGGCGCCAGCAGCAGCGCCACGTCGTGCCCCAGGCTGGCGCCGATCGACAGGCTGGGCGTGAACAGCCCGCCCGGCACGCCCGACCAGGCCGACAGCCAGGTGGCGACGAACTTCAGCAACGTCCACAGCAGCGGAAAGTCCGGCGCCTGACCGCCCAGCAGGGTGCGCGTGTGCACGTTGCCGCCGCCCACGGCGCTGGCCTGCGTCAGGATGCCGATCACCGCCACCGCCAGCCCGCAGGCGGCGGCAAAGCGGATCGGGTGGCGGCGGCGAAAGGCGCTGAAGCGGTCGCTGCCGCCAAACAGCGACGTGATGAGCAGCCGCGCAAACAGCCCGCCCACCAAGCCGCAGGCCAGCGCCAGCATCAGCCCCGGCAGCAGCACGCCCCAGCCCACGCGCTCGATGCGGATGCGGCCGAAGTACGACAGATTGCCAAACGCCGCCACCGCCACCAGACCGGCCATCACGATGGCGCCCAGCATCAGGCCCGACGAGCGCGTCTCCAGCCGGCGCGACAGCTCCTCGATGGCGAACACGATGCCGCCCAGCGGCGTGTTGAAGGCCGCCGCGATGCCCGCCGCGCTGCCCGCCACCAGCAATTCGCGCGCGCTGATGCCTGAGCGCGGCGACAGAAAGCGCCGCGCGGCGTACATCACGCCCGCGGCAATCTGCACCGACGGCCCTTGCCGGCCAATCGACAGCCCCGCCAGCAGCCCGCCCGTCACGGCCAGCACCTTGGCCAACGAAATCTTCAGCGACACCAGCGCCGAGCGCGAAGGCGCATCCAGCCGCGGGTCGAGCGCCGCCAGTGCCTGCGGTGGCCCCGAGCCGCCGGCGCCGGGCGCAAAGCGCATCGTCGCCCACACCACCCCCGCCGTCAGCGCCGGCGTCCACAAAAGCGGCCAGAAGCGCCAGCCGCCGTACATGGCGCGGAAGATCGATTCCGCCGCATCGGCCAGCAGCGTGAACAGCACCACCGACAGCCCCGCCAGCAGCGCGAACAGCCCGACCACCACGCGGTCGATCCACACGCGCGGGTCGGTCATTTCGCTGCGCACCTCGCCCAGGAAATCCGGGTCGCCCTTCATGCGGGCCATTCTGGCACGGGGGCATGCGGCACAATGTCAGACTCGTTCAACCGCTGTTTCCCCTTCACTTTTTACAGGAACACGCCATGGCCTCCGTCAACAAAGTCATCCTCGTCGGCAACCTGGGGCGCGACCCCGAAATGCGTTCGTTTCCGAGCGGCGACCAGATCGCCAACGTGACGCTGGCGACCACCGACAAGTGGAAGGACAAGCAAAGCGGGGAGCCGCGCGAGCACACTGAATGGCACCGGCTGGTCTTCAACGGCCGCTTGGCCGAAATCGCTGGCCAGTACCTGCGCAAAGGCAGCCAGATTTACGTCGAAGGCAGCATTCGCACACGCAAGTGGCAAGACCAGGCGACTGGGCAGGATCGCTACAGCACCGAAATCCGCGTTGATCAGATGCAGATGCTGGGGAGCCGCCAAGGCATGGGCGGCCCGTCGGCCGACGACGCTGGCTATGGCGCGGGCGGTGGCGACGGCGGGTACGACGCGCCGCGACGCGCTGCATCTGCCCCACGCGCTGCCCCTGCTTCGCGCCCCCCGGCGCCCGCCGCCAAGCCGTCGTCGGGTTTCGACGATATGGACGACGATATTCCGTTCTGAGTGCGTTCTTCGGCGCCATTCGGCGCCGACTGGCGCCGTGACTTTGAAGAAAATCGTGCCCTGGCGCCGATCCTGCCTATCCAGGCTGCTATCAATAATGTAGTTAGCATGGGCGACCGCCAGTGCGCTGGCGTCAGATCATCGCCGCCGGGTCGTCCGCGGTTTCGAGGAACACGCGCGCCTTGCGTGGCGACACGCTGACGGTGTCGCCCTCCTTCACGCCCAGGCGGCGGAACTCGTCCGACGGCAGGTGCGCTTCCAGGATTTGCTCGGGGTGCTCGCGCGGCGTCAGCTCCAGCCGCGCCATCGGGCCGACCAGCAGCGCGCGGTCCAGCCGTGCGGGCAGGCCCGGCGCGCCGGCCACGTAAGGCGCCACCGCCAGGTCGCTCGGGCGCACGAAGGCCATGGCTTCGGCGTCCAGCGCGTCGGCGTGCTCGGGCGCGGCGATCTGCCAGTCGCCCACTTGCAGTTGACCGCCGCTGGCGCGCCCCTTGAACAGGTTCACGTCGCCCAGAAAGCCGTAGACGAAGGGGCTGGCCGGGTGTTCCCACACCTCTTGCGGCGTGCCGACTTGTTCGATGTGGCCCTTGTTCATCACCACCACGCGGTCGGCCACTTCGAGTGCCTCTTCCTGGTCGTGCGTGACGAAGATGCTGGTCACGTGCAGCTCGTCGTGCAGGCGGCGCAGCCACCTTCTCAATTCTTTTCGCACCTTGGCGTCGAGCGCGCCGAAGGGCTCGTCCAGCAGCAGCACCTTCGGTTGCACCGCCAGCGCGCGCGCCAGGGCGATGCGCTGGCGCTGGCCGCCCGACAGTTGCGAGGGGTAGCGGTCGGCCAGCCAGTCGAGCTGCACCAGGCTCAGCAGTTCGTGCACCTTGGCCTTGATCTGCGCGTCGCTCGGGCGCTCGCGGCGCGGCTTGACGCGCAGGCCAAAGGCCACGTTCTCGGCCACCGTCATGTGGCGAAACAGCGCGTAGTGCTGAAACACGAAGCCCACCTGCCGCTCGCGCACGTGCACGTCGGTGGTGTCGGCGCCGCTGAACAAAATGCTGCCGCTGTCGGCCGATTCCAGCCCCGCGATGATGCGCAGCAGCGTGGTCTTGCCGCAGCCCGAAGGGCCGAGCAGCGCGACCAACTCGCCCGAGGCGATGTCGAGGCTGACGTCGTTCAGCGCGCGGAAGGCGCCGAAGTGCTTGGTGACGTGGCGGATTTCGATGCTCATGTTTTCAATACCTTGAATACCGGACGCGAAGGGCGCGAAGGTTTCGCGAAGGACGCGAAAAACAGCCAAAAATTTATTTGTCCGAATGGAGGTGACGGCAAGGGGAAAGCAAGAAATTTGGTTTTTCTTTCGCGTCCTTCGCGTGTCTTTTGCGTCCTTCGCGTCCGGCTGTTCTGACTCAGGCGGCCGGCCGCTCCGGCGGCAATTCCGCCGTGGCTTTCATCTCGCGCTCGTGCTGCCACTCCACCGCCGTCTTGATCACCAGCGTGACGATGGCCAGCAGCGCCAGCAGCGAGGCCACCGCAAACGCCGCCTGCCCCTGGTATTCGTTGTAGAGAATCTCCACGTGCAGCGGCATGGTGTTGGTCTGCCCGCGGATGTGGCCGCTGACGACCGACACGGCGCCGAACTCGCCCATGGCCCGCGCGTTGCACAGAATCACGCCGTAGATCAGCCCCCACTTGATGTTGGGCAGCGTCACGTGCCAGAAGGTCTGCCAGCCGCTGGCGCCCAGCACCTGCGCGGCCTGTTCCTCGTCGCTGCCCTGCGCCTGCATGAGCGGAATCAGCTCGCGCGCGATGAACGGAAAGGTGACGAACACCGTGGCCAGCACGATGCCCGGCACGGCAAACACGATCTTGATGTCGTGCTCGGCCAGCCACGGCCCGAGCCAGCCCTGCGCGCCGAACACCAGCACGTAGATCAGGCCCGCGACCACGGGCGAGACGGAAAACGGCAGGTCGATCAGCGTGGTCAGAAAAGCCTTGCCCTTGAACTCGAACTTGGCGATGCACCACGCCGCCGCCACGCCGAAGACGAGGTTCAGCGGCACCGCAATCGCCGCCGTGATGAGCGTCAGGCGGATCGCGGCCAGCGCGTCGGGCTCCTTCAGCGCGTCCCAGTACGCCGACCAGCCGGCCTTGAGCGCCTCGACGAACACGGCGGCCAGCGGCAGCACCAGAAAAAGCGCCATGAAGCCCAGCGCCAGCGCCGTCAGCAGCCAGCGGATGGCGGGCGACTCGGTGGTACGAACACGTTTGGCGATGCTCATCCCGCACCCCCGTAGCGCTTGCGGCCCCAGGCCTGGATGCCGTTGATGATCAAGAGCAGGATGAAGGAAATCAGCAGCATGACGGAGGCCACCGCCGTGGCCCCCGCAAAGTCGTACTGCTCCAGCTTGCCGATGATGATGAGCGGCGTGATCTCCGACACCATGGGCATGTTGCCGGCGATGAAGATGACCGAGCCGTATTCACCCACCGCGCGCGCAAAAGCCATGGCAAAGCCGGTGAGCAGCGCCGGCGCAATGGCCGGGAAAATCACGCGCCAGAAAGTCTGCCAGCGGGTCGCGCCCAGGCAGGCGGCCGCTTCTTCCAACTCGCGCTCGGTGTCTTCCAGCACCGGCTGCACGGTGCGCACCACGAAAGGCAGGCCGATGAAGATCAGCGCGATGACGATGCCGTTCGGATTGAAAGCGAGCTGAATGCCCAGCGGCGCCAGATACTGCCCGAGCCAGCCGTTGTCGGCCAGGATGGCGGTGAGCGAAATGCCCGCCACGGCGGTGGGCAGGGCAAAGGGCAAATCGACCAATGCATCGGCGATCTTCTTGCCGGGGAACGAGTAGCGCACCAGCACCCAGGCCACCAGCAGCCCGGCCACCACGTTGACGCCGGCGGCGATCAGCGAGGCGCCAAAGGTGAGCTTGAACGAGGCCACGACACGCGGCGCGCTGACGGCCGTCCAAAAATCGGCCCAGCTCATCGAAAAGGTCTTGAAGACCAGCGCCGACAGCGGGGTGAGCACGATCAGGCTCAGGTACAGCAGCGTGTAGCCGAGCGTGAGGTTGAAGCCGGGCAGCACCCGGCGCGCGGCGCGGCGGCGGGGCGGCGCGACGGGTGACGAAGGCACGGCGAGCGTGGCGGTGGACATGATGATTTTGATAGCTGCTGGCGCTTGGCTGGTCTGCGCTGGGGGCTGTTTTCTCCCTCGCCCCTCTGGGGAGAGGGCTGGGGTGAGGGGCTAACCACGTGCCCATGGCCAACGGCGCTGCCCCCATCCCCGCCTTCCCCCAGCGGGGGAAGGGGCAACAGCCGCCCTCACCCCAACCCTCTCCCGCGCGCGGGAGAGGGAGCCATCGGCGCTTTACTTGCCGGGGGTGTAGAGCTTGTCGAACTGCCCGCCGTCGTTGAAATGCACCTTCTGCGCCTCGGCCAGCGAACCGAAGTACTGGTCCACCGTGAACAGCTTGATCGGCTTGAACACGTTGGCATGCGCCTTCAGAATCGACTCGTTGCGCGGGCGGATGTTGTGCTTGGCGGCGATCTCTTGACCTTCAGGCGAATAAAGGAAATCGAGGTACGCCTTGGCCTCGGCGGCCGTGCCCTTCTTCTGCACCGTGCGCTCGACGATGGCGACCGGGTTCTCGGTCACGATGCTGGCGCTGGGGTGCACCGCATCCACCTTGCCTTTGCCGAACTCGTTTTCGACCGAGACCACTTCGGATTCAAACGTCACCAGCACGTCGCCCAGGTTGCGCTGCAAAAACATGCCCGTGGCATCGCGCCCGCCGCGCGCCAGCGCCGGCACGTTCTTGTACAGCTTGCTCACGAACTCGGCCGCCTGCGCGTCGGTGCCGCCCTTGGCGCGCACCTGGCCCCAGGCCGCGAGATAGGCCATGCGGCCGTTGCCGCCCGTCTTGGGGTTGACCACCACGACCTTCACGTCGGGGCGGATCAGGTCGTCCCAGTCCTTGATGTTCTTGGGGTTGCCGTTGCGCACCAGAAACAGCATGGTGGACGTGGTGGGCGACGCGCCGTTGGGAAACTTGCTGCGCCAGTCCTTGGCGACCACGCCCTTGTCGGCCAGGAAGTCGATGTCGGTGGTGGTGTTCATCGTCACCACATCGGCCGCCAGCCCGTCGGCCACGGCGCGCGCCTGGGCGCTGGAGCCGGCATGCGACTGGTCGACCTTGATGTCCTTGCCCGTCTTCTTCTTGTAATCGGCGATGAAGGCGGTGTTGAAGTCCTTGTAGAACTCGCGGGCGACGTCGTAGCTGACGTTGAGCAGGCTGGTCTGTGCGTGGGCGGCGCCAGCGGCGGCCAGGGCGAGGGCGGAGAGGGCGAGGCGGATCGAGGTTTTCATGGCACTGCAAAAATGACGAAGTCGGCGAAATGCCGACCATGGCCATGAGTTTGGAGGCGACGCTTCAGAACTCAAACGACTTTTTTCTTGTTTCTTTATGTCTATTTGTTATGAAAGGGTCGTCATCAAACCCGCATGCGCGGTTCATGCCCTTGTCACGCTCATTCGACAGCATGGCGCGGTTGCCAACCTTTGGACACCACCACCATGTCTTCCCAAGTCGCCCTTCGCTGGACTGCGCGTCTCGTGCCCTGCCTGTTGACGCCCATGGCCGCCGCGGCGCTGCTGGCGGCGTGCGGCGGCGACGACGACGCCAGCCCGCAGAACCCGGCCACCGCCACGCTGGCCGTGCTGTCCACCACCGACCTGCACTTCAACATCCGCAGCTATGACTACTTCAAGCTGGCCGATGACCCCAGCTACGGCTTCGAGCGCACCGCCACGCTGATTCGCCAGGCGCGCGGCGAATTCGCCAACACGCTGCTGCTGGACAACGGCGACACCATCCAGGGCACGGCGCTGGTCGATTACCAGGCGCAGGTCAAGCCCATCCCCTGCACCCAGCAACTGGCGCAGTACAAGGCCATGGGCGTGCTGAAGTACGACGCCGGCACGCTGGGCAACCACGAATTCAACTATGGCCTGCCGTTCTTGAACCAGGTGCTGGGCGGCGGCATGGACGTGGACGGCGTCGACAAGAACCAGAAGTGCGCCGGCGCCGGCTTTCCGATGGCGCTGGCCAACGTCTTCAGCGTGAAGACCGGCCAGCCGCTGGTGGCGCCGTATCAAATCCTGGAGCGCACGCTCACCGCCAAGAACAAGGACGGCAAGACCCTCTCGGTGCCGATCAAGGTCGGCGTGATCGGCTTCACCACGCCCGGCATCATGAACTGGGACAAGCGCTGGGTCGACGGCAAGCTGCGCATCGACGGCGCCGTGGAAAGCGCGCAGAAATACGTGCCCGAACTGCGCGCCAAGGGCGCCGACGTGGTGGTGGCGCTGCTGCACGGCGGCATGGACGCGGCGCCCTATAGCCCGACGATGGAAAACCCCGGCCGCCACGTCGCCAAGGTGCCCGGCATCGATGCGCTGGTGATGGGCCATTCGCACCAGGTGTTCCCCGAACGCATCGCCAAGCCGTACTACACCGGCGAGGGCGTGGACCACACGGCGGGCACGCTCAGCGGCGTGCCGGCCGTGATGCCCAGTTCTTGGGGCAAGGCGCTGGGCGTGATCGCCCTGCAACTGAAGTACGACGGCAAGGCCTGGGTCATCGACAAGTCACAGACCAAGGTTGAGGCACGCAGCACCGCCACCGGCAAAGACGCCGCCGGCAAGACCACCTACGTGGCGGTCGACCCCAGCATCGCGCCGGTGGTCGAGGCCGAGCACCAGGCCGCCATCCAGTATGTGAAAACGCCCATCGGCAGCACCGACTTCCGCATGGGCACGCAGTTCGCCGACGTGGGCGATCCGGGCGCGATTCAGCTCGTCAACCAGGCGCAGGCCGACTACGTGGCGCGCTACGTCAAGGCCAACCTGCCGCAGTACGCCAGCCTGCCGGTGCTGAGCGTCAGCGCGCCGTTCAAGAGCGGCTTCCAGGGCGCGGCCGACTACACCGACGTGGCCGCCGGCCCGCTGGCCATCTACAACGCGGCCGACCTGTACCTGTACCCGAACACGGTCTACGCCGTGAAGGTCAATGGCGAGCAGATCAAGACCTGGCTCGAATCGGCCGCCAAGCGCTTCAACCGCATCGACCCGGCCAAGACGGCCGACCAGCCGCTCATCAGCACCTTCCCGGGCTACAACTTCGACATGTTCACCACGCCCGACGTGCAGTATGAGTTCGACGTGACGCAGGCCGAAGGCAGCCGCATCAAGAACCTGACGTACAAGGGCCAGCCGATCAACCCCGCGCAGGACTTCGTCATCGCCACCAACAACTACCGCGCCACCAGCGGCAAGACCATGCTGGCGGTGCTGGACGGCACGGCCACGATCTACGCCAGCCCCGACGCCAACCGCGACGTGCTGATCGACTACATCAAGGCCAACCCGACGGTGACGCGCGCCGCCAACGGCAGCGCGCGCAGCTGGCGCTTCACCAAGGTGCCGACGGTCGGGCGCGTGGTGTTCTCGTCGGCGCCCAACGCGCTGCCGGTGGCGCAGGCGGCGGGCCTGACCAACGTGTCGCTGGCGGCGGCCGACGACGGCACGGGCAAGTCGCTCTACCGCATCGACCTGGGCCAATAAGCCCCTGGCGGCCGCGCGCGCCGCACCTGATACGGCGCGCGCGGCCCGACTGGCCAAGTCTTGGCCGCCATGGCCCGCAGGGGCGGGGCGGCGGGCGGGGGCCGCTTATTTCTGCGTGTAGATCTGGTCGAAATGACCGCCATCGGCAAAGTGCGCCTTGCTGGCCTGCGCCCAGCCGCCAAAGGCCTGGTCGATGGTGAAGAGCTGAAGCTTGGGGAACTGCCTGGCGTACTTGGCCGCCGCCTTGTCGCTGACCGGGCGGTAGAAGTGCTTGCCGGCCAGGTCCTGCCCCTCGTCGGTGTACAGGTAGTCCAGGTACGCTTGCGCGACGGCGCGGGTGCCGTGCTTGTCGACGTTCTTATCGACCACCGTCACGGCCGGCTCGGCCAGGATGGAGAGGCTGGGGTAGACGATGTCGAACTTCTGCCCGAATTCCTTGCCCAGCAGGTGCGCCTCGTTCTCCCACGCGATCAGCACGTCGCCCTGGTTGCGCTGGCCGAAGGTGATGGTCGAGCCGCGCGCGCCGGTGTCGAGCACGGGCACGTTCTGGTACAGCTGGGCGACGAAGGCCTTGGCCTTGGCGTCGTCACCGCCGTGCTTGCGCTTGGCGTATTCCCACGCGGCCAGGTAGTTCCAGCGCGCGCCGCCGCTGGTCTTGGGGTTGGGGGTGATGACCTTGACGCCGGGCTTGGCCAGGTCGTCCCAATCCTTGATGCCCTTCGGATTGCCGTGGCGCACCACCAGCACGATGGTCGAGGTGTAGGGCGAGCTGTTGTGCGGCAGGCGCTTTTGCCAGTCTTTCGGGATCAGCGCGCCGTGGCTGACCAGCGCGTCGGTGTCGCCCGCCAGCGCCAGCGTGGCGACGTCGGCCTCCAGCCCGTCGATGATCGAACGCGCCTGCTTGCCTGAGCCGCCGTGCGATTGCTTGACGGCCACGTCCTGGCCGGTCTTGGCCTTCCAGTGCTTGGCAAACGCCTTGTTGAATTCGACGTAGAACTCGCGCGTGGGGTCGTAGCTGACGTTGAGCAGGGTCACGGCGGCGGGCTGCTGCGCGTGGGCGAAGGGCGCGCCGGCCAGCAGGGCGGCGGTGGCGAGGGTGTGCAGCGCAAGGCGGCGGAGGTTCATGGGGCGGACTCCGGTTTTCCTGAAAAACAGAGCCGCGATGATGAAAGCCGCCGGCCGCAAACGGAACGATTGTTTTCTTGTTTGCTTATGCAGCGTTGCAGTGGAATTGGCTCCTTCCCCCTTTGGGGGAAGGCGGGGATGGGGGCTGCGGCGCTGGCACCGACGGCGGGGCGGCCCCCACCCCCTTCGACAAGCTCAGGACAGGCCAAACCTCCCCCAGCGGGTGAGGTGGCAACAGCGTTGTCCAGCGCCCCAACTCCGCGAAGGCTCACTGAAATACCCCCTGCTCGCGCACGCCCCTACAGCGCCTCAGCTACTAAAAAAATAGCGATCAGCGTGGCATCATCGCGCCATGCCCCACGCCCCCGACGCCCTCAAGCACCTTGCCCCCAACGTCTTTGCCATGGTCATGGGGCTGGCCGGCCTGTCGCTGGCCTGGGGCCGGGCCGAACCGATCCTGGGCGAGATGGCGGGCGCGGGCGCGCTGGTGCTGGCGGCGGCCGCCGCGCTGCTGTTTGTCGCGCTGGCGGTGCTGTCGTGGATCCGCTGGCAGCACTACCCCGAGGCGCTGGCGGCCGATTTGAAGCACCCGGTGCGCCACGCTTTCGTCGCCACCATCCCCGTGTCGATCATCCTGCTGGCCACCTGCGGCGTGTCGCTGCTGGGCGCGCAGACGTGGCTGGCGGTGTTGTGGTGGGTGGGGTCGCTGCTGCAGTTGGGCGCCACCCTGTGGGTGGCCACGCGCTGGCTGAGTGCCGACAAGGCGCAGGGGCTGACCTGGGCCGCGCTGACGCCGGTGCTGCTGATCCCGGTGGTGGGCAACGTGCTGGCGCCGCTGGCGGGCGTGACGCTGGGCGCGGGCACCTGGAGCACGGCGCAGTTCGGCATCGGGCTGCTGCTGTGGCCGGTGCTGCTGATCCCGGTGGTGGGCAACGTGCTGGCGCCGCTGGCGGGCGTGACGCTGGGCGCGGGCACCTGGAGCACGGCGCAGTTCGGCATCGGGCTGCTGCTGTGGCCGGTGCTGCTGGCGCTGATCTTCGCGCGCATCGCCGCGCACGGCCTGTGGCCCGAGCGGCTTTTGCCGGCCACCTTCATCGCCATCGCGCCGCCGGCGGTTATCGGCAGCGCCGCGCTGCAACTGGGCGGCCCGACGCCGCTGGCATGGATGTGCTGGGGCATGGCGCTGTTCTTTCTGCTGTGGGCGCTGCAAATCGGCCGCCGCATGCTGGCGCAGCCGTTTTTGATCGGCTTCTGGTCGCTGGGCTTTCCGCTGGCGGCCTTTGCCACGCTGAGTTTGCGGCTGGCGCAGCAGCACCCGGCCGCGCAGGCGCCGGCCATGATCGCGCTGGCGCTGGCTTCGCTGGTGATCGTGCTGCTGGGCATCGCCACCTTCAAGGGCTGGCGCGAAGGCAGCCTGCTGCAACCCGAGCCGGTGGCGCTCATCGCGGTGGCCGGCAGCGACCAGCCGCCGCGCCCGCAGTGATGGCGGGCGCCCAGCTTTTTTCGCCCCGAGCGCTTGCCAGTCAAGCGCCGAATGCTATAAATATTGCAGTACAGACGCCCGCCGCCTGGACGAATGCGCTGTCGGCGTGGGTACCCACGCCCGCCCCGCGACAGCGCGCGGCGCGCCCGTCATGACCGCGGCCACGCCGAGCCCGTCGCGCCGTCTGCCGGGCGACCTGTTCATCTGGTACGTCATCCTGCTGGAGCTGGCGACGTTCTGCGTGCTGTTCGGCGCCTTCGCCTTCACGCGCGCGCGGCATCTGGAGCTGTTCAACGCCGCGCAACTGCGGTTGGACGTGGGCACCGGCGCCATCAACACCGCCCTGCTGCTCACGGCCAGCTGGTGCGTCGCGCATGCCGTGCACGCGGTGCGCGGCAGCGCGCGCGGCCCGGCGCTGGCCTGGCTAACCGGCGCCATCGCGGGCGGCGCCGCCTTCGTCGCACTGAAGCTGCACGAATACGCCGACAAGGCGGCGCAAGGCATCGATCTGGGCCAGAACCTGTTCTTCGACTTCTACTTCATCCTCACCGGATTTCACCTGGCGCACGTGCTGGTCGGCCTGCTGGCGCTGGGGCTGGTGGGGCTGGGCCTGCTGCGCCAGCCGGCGCGGGCACTGAACGCGCACCCGCTGGAAACGGCCGCCGCCTTCTGGCACCTGGTCGATCTGCTGTGGCTGGTGCTGTTTCCGCTGGTCTACGTCATGCGGTGAGGCGGCGCATGAAGCCCTTGCTCGACCTGATTTGGTTGCTGCTGCTGGCGGCAACGGCGTTCCAGGCCTGGCTGTCCACACACGCGCCCGCCGGGCCGCTGGGCCTGCCGTTGGTGGCACTGGCGTTCGGCCTGGCCTGGCTCAAGGGGCTGGGCGTGATCCTCGAATTCATGGAACTGCGCCAAGCGCCGCCGGCGTGGCGGCGCGCGCTGGTGGGCGGCATCACCGCCATCACGCTGCTGATTCTGGTGGCCTACGCACTCGCGGCTTAACCGCGCCGGCATCGCCCGACGCGGCACATGAAGGCGTGCGGAGGGCCGACGCGCGGCTAGTTCCGCATGTGTAAAAACAGCCTGCAACACCGGCGGGCTTTGTCCGCGTAGCTTTAAAAATAATAGCTAATAGTTCCCTTATGACACGGGCATTAAGCGCTTTTTCAAGCTTGGCCACTGCCTTCTTGGCGACGAATGTCTTGCAGGCCTAGCGGAATCGCTAGAACGCCATCCAGCGCCTGGCCTGCACGAACGCCGCAAGCCGCGCACCATTCGGCAAAAAACAGCACATCGACATACGCCTCGCCGCGTTCAATCTTCGATACGTACGATTGACCCACGTGCAAGCGCTGCGCCAATTGCACCTGCGAAAGTCCTGCCGCCTTGCGCCACGCCGCCATCGCGCCTTGAAGTGCGCGGTATCGCGGATGGTGAACAGTGACGGGCACTGAAGAATGGTGAATTCCAGTTCGGAATAGTCCATTTGTGACTTTTTTCCATACAATGGGTTCGGCTCATAGGAATGCATGAGTCATCTCGCACCACAACAGCCCAGAGGAAGAAACCCGTGAACAACAAACTTGCGACCGTCGGATTGCTATGTCTGTTGGTGGCCGCATGCGGAGGCGACGATGCGCCGACGCCGGCCCCTGCACCCGCGCCTGCACCTGCACCTGCACCTGCACCTGCACCTGCGCCTGCGCCTGCGCCCGCACCCGCACCCGCACCCGCACCCGCACCCGCACCCGCACCCGCACCCAGTGTGGAAGGCTTTTGGGTCGGTCGCAGCTCACTCGGTGCCGATGTGGCGCTGACCGTGCTGGAGAACGGCGAAACATGGGGTGTCTACACGTCCGGCGGCTACATCGTCGGCGCTTTGGCAGGTTCCACCTCCGTGACCGGACGGGCCATGTCTGGTTCCGGCGCGGATTTCAACTTGCTTAACCGCACGGTTTCCAGAGGCAGCTTTGTCGGTACGTTCGTGCCGCAGCAAAGCATTTCTGCTCAACTTTCCTCGGGCGCAACGTTTTCTGGTCGGTACAACTCGCTGTACGATCAGCCGGCATCGTTGTCCGCTGCGGCTGGTACTTACATCGGACAGGGCGTCACCGGATGGACGTCGCCCCAAACCATCGGGGTAACGGTTTCGTCCACTGGAACCATCACGATGCCTGCGTCGCTGGGTTGCAGCGCATCTGGCACCGTCCTGCCGCGGTCCAGCGGCAAAAATGTGTTCAACGTCTCCGTGCGTTTCCAAGGCACCACTTGTGCGCTCGGAAACGGAGCGACGGCACAAGGGGTGGCGTTCTACGACGCCGCGCAACGCACCCTGCTTGTTTTGGCATTGAACAGCGCCCAAACCGACGGGTTCATCTATTACGCAGCGAAGTGACGACTGCGACGCCGCCGGATGCAACGACGGATCAGTCGTCGAATCGGGCAGGCGACCGCTGCTGAGTCACCGCCTGGCTAATGTGGGCTGCTCGGCTAGCCGCTGGCAAGGTGCCCAGCGTTCGCCCGAGCGGTTGCCACCGGCGCCAGCCACCGCCCCGGCAGCGCGGCACGCACCATGTCGTGCAGCGCCGCGGCGGCCGGGGGCAGGGGGCGCGCCACGGGCACGATGAGGCCCAGCACCCGCTCGACCACCGGCTCGACCAGCCGCACCGCCACCAGGCTGGCGTGGCGCGGCGCCACGGCCAGGCGCGGCAGCGCGGCCAGGCCCAGCCCGGCCTCGACCAGCGCCAGCGCGCCGGCCACGTGCTCGGCTTCGTGAAAGGCCACCGGCCGCGCCGGCAGGTCGGCCAGCGCCTGGTCGATCAGCACGCGGTTGCCGCTGCGGCGCGACACCGACACCAGGCGCTGGCCCGCCAGCTCGCCCCAGCGCACGCTGCGCCGCCGCGCCCAGGCGTGAGTGCGCGGCATCACCAGCACGTAGGGCTCGCGCCCCAGCGGCTCGAAGCGCACGTCGGGCTCCTGCGCGCCGACGAAGTCGATGCCGAAATCGGCCTGGCCGTCGGTCACCGCCGCCAGCACGGCGCTGGCGCTGCCGTCGGTCAATTGCACCCGCACGCCCGGAAAGCGCGCCGCGAAAGCGCGCAGCACCGTCGGCAGCACCTGCGCCGCTACCGAGGGCACGCAGGCCAGCCCGACGCGCCCATGCCGCAGCGCGGTGCTGCCGGCCAGGCGCAGCACCGCGTCCTGCAGGCCGCCCAGCGCGGCGCGCGCCGGCTCCAGGAATTCGCGCCCGGTGGCGGTGAGCGCCACGTGCCGCGTGGTGCGCGCCAGCAGCGGCGTGCCCAGCGCCGCCTCCAGCTTGCCGATGCGGCGGCTGAGCGCGGGCTGCGACAGGTGCAGCGATTCGGCGGCGACCCGGAAGCTCTGTTGATCGGCCACCGCGACCAGGGCCTGCAACTCGGTCAAATCGAAATTCATGCGCGACATGCATCAATTGTGAATCAGGATGCAATTCACACAAGCCGCGGTTCGCCCTAGCATCCGACGGCTTTTCCACATTGCCTCGACGACATCACCATGCTTCATCCCGCTCTGCGCGCCCCGCTGGCTGCCCTGGCGCTGACCCTGACCGCCGTGGCGGCCCACGCCGCCGACTGGCCCGCCAAGCCGATCAAGTTCGTCGTGCCCTTTGGCCCCGGTGGCGCCAACGACCTGGTGGCGCGTGCGGTGGCCGAAGCCGCCGCCAAGCAGCTGGGCCAGCCCATCATCATCGACAACAAGCCGGGCGCGGGCTCGGTGCTGGGCTCCGACATCGTGGCCAAGAGTGCGCCCGATGGCTACACCTTTCTGGCGCCGGCCGGCGGCATCATCACCAACCCGCTGATCAAGGCCAAGATGCCCTACGCGCCCGACGCGCTGGTGCCCGTGGCGCTGATGGCGGTGAGCCCCTCGCTCATCGTGGTGCCGGCCGATTCGCCGTACAAGGACCTGAAGTCGCTGGTCGCCGGCTCCAAGCAGGGCCAGGGCCTGAACTTCTCCACCGCGGGCACCGGCAGCACGCCGCACTTCGTGGCCGAAATGCTGAAAGTGGGCGCCGGCGCCAAGCTGCAGATCGTGCCGTACAAGAGCGGCAGCGAAGGCGTGGTGGCGGTGATCGGCAAGCAGGTCGACGCGACGTCCGAAGCCAGCGTGGTGACGCTGCCGCAGATCAAGGGCGGCAAGCTGCGCGCCGTGGCTTCCACCTGGAACCGCCGCATCGCCGCCCTGCCCGACGTGCCCACGGCGCAGGAGCAGGGCTTTGGCAACGTGTTCATCGGCCACTGGTCGGGCGTGTTCGCGCCCAAGGGCACACCGGAAGACATCCTGAACAAGATGAACGCGGCCATCAACACCGCGCTGAAATCGCCCGAGCTGCGCGCGCGGCTGATCCCGCAAGGCATCGACCCATTGGGCGGCTCGCGCGCCGACTTCGTGAAGTTTCTGGACGATGAGAAGAAGCGCCTGACGCCCATCGTCAAGGCCGCGCAGATGAAAGAGGACTAGCGCGGCCACCGGATTGGATGAATCACCAACATGAGGAGACCACGATGAATCGCCCCATCAATCGCAGCCCGTCACATCGAGCGTCGATCTGGACCCGCCGCGCCTTCGTCGCCGGCAGCCTGGCCCTGTTGGGCGCCTGCAGCACGCCCGCCGTTGTCGATTCTGCGAAGAGCGCTACCACTTCCGCAGCAATCGCGAACGAGGTGCGCGTCATCAGCTCGGGCGGCTTCACGGCGGCGTACAAGACGCTGGCGCCGCTGTACGAGGCGGCCAGCGGCGTCAAGATCGTCAGCAGCTACGGCGCTTCCATCGGCAATGCGCCCGATTCCATTCCCAGCCGGTTGGCGCGCGGCGAAAAGTTCGACATCATCATCCTGGCCGATTCGGCGCTGGATGGCTTCATCGCCAAGGGCCAGGCCGTGCCGGGCAGCCGGGTCGACTTGGGCCGCTCGCTGATTGGCGCGTCGGTCAAGAAGGGCACGCCCAAGCCCGACATCAGCACCGTGCCGGCGCTGAAGAACGCCTTGATGAACGCCAAGTCCATCGCCTATTCGGCCAGCGCCAGCGGCACCTACCTGTCGGAAGAGCTGTTCCCCAAACTGGGCGTGGCCGAACGCACCAAGGTGACGGCGAAAAAGATCATGAGCGAGCGCGTGGGCGCCGTGGTGGCGCGCGGCGATGCCGAACTGGGCTTTCAGCAGGCCAGCGAACTGCTGCCCTTCACCGAGCTGGACTACCTGGGCCCGATCCCCGACGAGGTGCAGCAGAAGGTGTTTTTCTCGGCCGGCGTAGTGCAGGGCGCGCCTAACCCGGAAGGCGCGCGCCGCTTCATCCGCTACCTGGCGTCGCCAGCGGCGGCGGGCGTGATCAAGGACACCGGGCTGGAGCCGGTGGCCAAGCCCTGATCTGAATGTTTCAGCGCTCCTGCGCTTGTCTGGCAAGCGATTACAGCTATTTAAAAGATAGCAATCATCGGGTATCACCGAAGCGCTGCGCGCTGCAATCACGGTATAAACGCCCGACGTCCCGCCGCCGGGGCGCGAGGAGGCACGTGATGGAATGGTTCGGTTGGATGTCGAGCGTCGAGGGCTGGGTCGCCCTCGTCACCCTGGTCGGCCTGGAGATCGTGCTGGGGGTGGACAACATCATCTTCATCTCCATCCTGGTCGGCCGCCTGCCGCCCGAGCAGCGCAACCTGGGCCGGCGCCTGGGCCTGGGCTTTGCGATGCTCACGCGCATCCTGCTGCTGCTGTCGATCACCTGGGTGATGCAGCTGACCACGCCGCTGCTCACCGTGATGGGCCGTCCGATCACCGGGCGCGACCTGATCCTGATCGGCGGCGGGCTGTTCCTGCTGTGGAAGAGCGTGCACGAGATTCATGAATCCATGACCGCCGGCGAGGACGACGACGGCGACGGCGTGGAAGGCAAGGCGCGCGTGTCGTTCGCCGGCATCATCGCGCAGATCGCCATCATCGACATCGTGTTCTCGCTCGACAGCGTGATCACCGCCGTCGGCATGGTGGGCGACATCGCCATCATGATCATTGCCGTGGTGGCCTCGGTGGCGGTGATGATGTTCGCGGCCAAGCCCATCGGCGAATTCGTCGACGCCAACCCCACCATCAAAATCCTGGCGCTGTCGTTCCTCACGGTGGTCGGCATCCTGCTGATCGCCGAAGGCTTTGGCCAGCACGTGCCCAAGGGCTACGTCTACTTCGGCATGGCGTTCTCGCTGGCGGTGGAGCTGCTCAACATCCGCATGCGGCGCAACCAGCAGAAGGTGCGCCTGCACAAGCACATGCCGGGCGGCGCCGACTGAGCGCGGCGTGCGCGGGGGCGGGGCCGCGTTAAGCGGCCCTTCAGCTGGGCACGATGGCCTGCGCGACAATGCCGGCCTTCCCCTTGCCCGCCTTTGCCATGTCACGCATCCACCGCGAAACCCACAACCTGCACAACGCCGGCTGGCTGCGTGCCGCCGTGCTGGGCGCCAACGACGGCCTGATTTCGACCGCCGGCCTGGTGGTCGGCATGGCGGCCGCGGGCACCGAGCTGAAGACGCTGCTGCTCACGGCGGCGGCGGGCCTGACGGCGGGCGCGTTCTCGATGGCGGCGGGCGAATACGTGTCGGTCAGTTCGCAGGCCGACGTCGAAAAGGCCGACCGCGCCACCGAAGAACGCGAACTGGCCGAACGGCCCGAATTCGAGCTGCAGGAGCTGACCGCGATCTACCAGCAGCGCGGCCTCTCGCCCGAACTGGCGGCGCAGGTGGCGCGCGAGCTGACGGCCAAGGACGCGCTGGGCGCGCACCTGCGCGACGAACTCGGCATCACCGGCCACAACGAGGCGCGCCCGCTGCAGGCGGCGCTGGCCTCGGCGGCGGCCTTCGTCGTCGGTGCGCTGCTGCCGATCCTGATCGTGCTGCTGTACCGCGGCCCGGGCCTGACCACGGCGCTGATCGGCGCCACGCTGGCCATGCTGGCCGTGCTGGGGGCCGTGGCCGCGCGCCTGGGTGGCGCGCCCATGCTGCCGGGCGCGGCGCGCGTGCTGTTCTGGGGCGCGCTGGCGATGGGTGCGTCGGCGCTGATTGGCAAGCTGTTCGGCGCCGGGCCGATAGGCTGAAGGCCTTCGTTTGCTCTGCTATCGATAGCTGCCTGCGCTGATTACGCCAGCGCTGACGCCGGATTTGTCTCAGATTCCAGCGTCGCGGCCGCCGCGATCACCCCGCCGCCCAGGCACACCTCCCCGTCGTATAGCACGGCGCTCTGGCCGGGCGTGACGGCCCATTGCGGTTCGGCAAAGCGCAGGCGAAAGGCGCCAGTTTGCTCACCCTTCGATAGCGTGCAAGCCGCGTCCTGCTGGCGGTAGCGCGTCTTGGCGGCATAGGCGCCGGCCGCAGGCGCTGCGCCGGCCGTCCACGCCGCGTCGTCGAACACCAACTCATGCGACAGCAGCCACGGATGGTCGTGGCCCTGCACGGCGTACAGCGTGTTGCTCGCCATGTCCTTGCGCGCTACATACCAGGGCGCGTGATCGCCGCCGCCGCGCGCCGCCTGGCCGGGTGGCGCTCCGTTTTTCGCGCCTTTTTCCTTCACGCCGCCGATGCCCAAGCCCTGGCGCTGGCCCAGCGTGTAGAAGCTCAGGCCCACGTGCTCGCCAATCCTGCGCCCGCGCTCGTCCTTGATCGGGCCGGGCTGGGTCTGCAGGTAGCGGTTGAGGAATTCGCGGAACGGCCGTTCGCCGATGAAGCAGATGCCGGTCGAATCCTTCTTTTTCGCGTTCGGCAGCCCGATCTCGGCGGCGATGCGGCGCACCTCGGTCTTGTGCAGTTCGCCGACCGGAAACAGCGTCTTGGCCAGCTGCGCCTGCGTCAGGCGGTGCAAGAAGTAGCTCTGGTCCTTGGACGGGTCCAGGCCCTTGAGCAGCTGGTGCTGGCTGCTCTCATCGTGATAGCGAACCCGTGCGTAATGCCCGGTGGCGATCTTCTCGGCGCCCAGGCGCATCGCGTGGTCTAAAAACGCCTTGAACTTGATCTCGGCGTTGCACAGCACGTCGGGGTTGGGCGTGCGGCCGGCCGAATATTCGCGCAGGAATTCGGCGAACACGCGGTCCTTGTATTCGGCGGCAAAGTTGACGTGCTCGATCTCGATGCCGATCACATCGGCCACCGCCGCCGCGTCGACGAAGTCCTGGTTGGACGAGCAGTACTCACTGTCGTCATCGTCTTCCCAGTTCTTCATGAAGATGCCCACCACCTCGTGGCCCTGCGCTTTCAGCAGGTGGGCGGTGACGGCGGAATCGACGCCGCCGGACAGGCCGACGACGATGCGGTGCTTGGCGCTCATGGCCAAATTATCCGGCGCGCGCAAAAAACAGCGCGCTCATCACCAGCCCGGTGACGATCACGATGCCGCGCACCCACGGCGTGGGCAGGCGCTTGGCCAGGCGCGCGCCGGCAAAGCCGCCCAGCGTGGCGAACAGCGCCATCAGCAGCGCGTGCTTCCACACGATGGCGCCGCCGATGGCGAAGGCGATGACCGAGACCACCGACAGCACGAAGGAGTTGAGGTTCTTCAGCGCGTTGACGGTGTTCAGCCGCTGCTCGCCGCACAGCAGGTACAGCGCCATCAGCAGGATGCCCAGGCCGCCATTGAAGTAGCCGCCGTACACGGCCACCGCCAGCAGGCCGACGTTGCGCCAGCGCACCAGGCCTTCGCCGTGGCCGCCGCCCGCCCAGCGCGACAGGCGCGGCCCCAACGCGAACAGCGCGGTGGCAAACAGCAGCAGCCACGGCACGATGCCCGAGAACACCTTGGCAGGCGTCACCAGCAGCAGCAAGGCACCAGCCACGCCGCCGGCGGCGCTGAGCGCCATCTCGCGCCACAGCAGCGCGCGCGGCAGCGCCGCCAGCTCTTGCCGAAAGCCGAGCGCGCTGCCCGCATAGCCGGGGCACACGGCCAGCGCGCTGGTGGCGTTGGCCGCGATGGGCGGCACGCCGGCCCACACCAGCGCCGGAAACGTCAGGAAGGTGCCGCCGCCGGCAATGGCGTTCAGCACGCCGGCGCCGAACGCGGCGGTGGCCAGCAGGACCAGCGTGGCAAGAGATTCCATGGCAAAGCACGATCCGAATACTATGATTTATATAGCTGCGTGCGCTTGCTGGACAAGCGCAACAGCCAAAATTAGAAAGATTGTCTGGCTATCTCGGATAGAGGGCGGATTTCACCGCAGAGGCGCAGAGAACGCAGAGAACGCAGAGGTTCGCCGAGAAATCCTCATGTCTTCCTCTGCGGGAACACTGCGCGCTCTGCGGCTCTGCGGCTCTGCGGCTCTGCGGTGAATGCATCTTGTGGACCTGAAATACAGCAAGCAGCGGGCGCGTCGTGCACACGCCTCGGTAGCGGCGAGCGCGTCAGACGAATGCGCTGCCGTCCTGCGCCGTCGGGTCGACGTACACGGCGTCCAGCGCAAAGCGGCGGCCGGCCAGGTGGTCTTGCACGCAGCGCCACACCAGCGGGCTGCGGTGGCGCGCCTGGCTGGCCTCGACCTCGGCCGGGGTCATCCACACCGTGCGCACGATGCCTTCGTCCAGCGGCCGCGCCGGGTCGGCCGGGCCGGCCGTGCCGCAGTAGGCAAAGCGCATCCAGGTGGTCGGCACGCCGCGCGCGTCGTTGGATGCGGCCAGGTACACGCCCAGCAGGTGCGTGGGCGTGAACACGCGGCCGGTTTCTTCCAGCGCCTCGCGCGCCGCGCCCTGTTGCGGCGATTCGCCCGGCTCCAGGTGGCCGGCGGGCGTGTTCAGGCGCAGGCCGGCGTTGGTGCGCTCTTCCACCAGCAGGTAGCGCCCCTCGTGCGCAATGACGGCGGCCACGGTGACGCTGGGTTTCCAACGGGTCGGATTCATGGCTGGCGATTATGGGTCGCGCAAGTGGCGGGCGCCGGCGGCGAAATGAAGCACAATCGCCGCCAGACGGGTTTGATAAGCTTGGTTTCACGCAAACCCGCGCACACTGGCCAGGCGCTGGCCGGTTATACGAGGAGACGTTTCATGCTGATTGGCGTTCCTGCCGAAACGGTGGCCGGCGAAACCCGCGTGGCGGTCACGCCTGAAACGGCCAAGAAACTGGTTGGCCAGGGTCATGCGGTGCGCGTGCAGTCGGGCGCCGGCCTGCGCGCCAGTGCCACCGACGAGGCTTACCGCGCCGCCGGGGCCGAGATCACCGACGCCGCCGGCGCCTTCGGCAGCGAGATGGTGCTGAAGGTGCGCAACCCCACGGCGGACGAAATCGCCGCCATGAAGCCTGGCACGGTGCTGGTGGGCATGCTGGAGCCGTTCAACGCCGACGGCCTGCAGCGCCTGGCGGCGGCCAACCTGACGGGCTTTGCGCTGGAAGCCGCGCCGCGCACCACGCGCGCGCAGAGCATGGACGTGCTGTCATCGCAGGCCAACATCGCCGGCTACAAGGCCGTCATCATGGCGGCCGACCGGTACCAGAAGTTCTTTCCCATGCTGATGACCGCCGCCGGCACCGTGAAGGCGGCGCGCGTGGTCATCCTGGGCGTGGGCGTGGCCGGGCTGCAGGCGATTGCCACCGCCAAGCGCCTGGGCGCGGTCATCGAGGCCAGCGACGTGCGCCCGAGTGTCAAGGAACAGATCGAATCGCTGGGCGGCAAGTTCATCGACGTGCCGTACGAGACGGCCGAAGAAAAGGAAGCCGCCGAAGGCGTGGGCGGCTACGCGCGCCCCATGCCGCAAAGCTGGCTGGACCGCCAGAAGGCCGAGGTCGCCAAGCGCGTGGCGCAGGCCGACGTGGTGATTTCCACCGCGCTCATCCCCGGCCGCGCCGCGCCGGTGCTGATCACCGAAGACATGGTGAAAAGCATGAAGCCCGGCTCGGTCATCATCGACATGGCGGCCGGCAAGGGCGCGCCCAACCCCGACGGCACGGTGGGCGGCAACTGCCCGCTGACCGAGGCCGACCGCACGGTGCAGAAGCACGGCGTCACCATCGTCGGCGAAACCAACCTGGCGTCGATGGTCGGCGCCGACGCGTCGGCGCTGTACGCGCGCAACGTGCTCGACTTCCTCAAGCTGGTGCTGCCGCCCGCCGCCAAGGGCGAGCCGCCGGCCACGTTCCGCATCGACCTGGAAGACGACATCGTCGCCGCCACGCTGATGGCGCACCAAGGCGCGGTAACGCGCAAGTAAGCACTCACAAGTAGTTACCATGAACCTGTCTCAACGCCCCGTCTTTGGTCGTCGTGCGCGCACTGCCCTGGCGCTGGCCGCGGTGTCGGCGGCCGCGCTGCTGTCCGGCTGCGCCGGGCCCGGCATGTGGGCGTCCGGCGCGCCCGTGGGCGTGGCGTCGGCCAACGCCGCGCCGCTGATCGCCGTGCCGCCCACCAGCGTCGGCACCTGGTACGACCTGGGCCACGTGCTGGCGCCGTGGCTGGCGGGCGACGCGCCCGTGCCCGTGAGCGGCCCCGAGGCGCCCACGCGCCTGGCCGGGCTGCGGCGCGAGGACGGCCGCTGGCTGGCCATCGTCATCGCCCAGGTGGCGCCCAGTGGCGGCGCGCCGTGCCCGCTGCCTACCAGCCTGCACGTGGTCGATACCGGCACCAGCGCCGACGGCTGCCTGCGCCTGCGGCGCGACGCCGACTTTGACCACTGGCTGGAGCGCCAGCATTCCGTGCTTTACCAATGGCTGGAAGGCCGCGGCTGGGCCAGCCGCCCGCGCGCCTGGGTGTCGTATCGCCTGCCGGCGGCCGGCAACGGCCGCGCCATCGAAACACATGCGCTGCTTGACCCGGTGCTGCTGGAGCCGACCACGCGCAACAACGACGACTTTCTGGCCGGCGGCCAGCCTGGCCTGCAATGGGCGCGCGCCTTTGCCGCCGCCACGCGCGCCAGCGGCGCCGGCGTGCTGAACGTGCCGCCGTTCCCCTTCGCGCCCCAGGTGGGGTTGCCCGCGCCCGTCGTGGTGGCGCCGCCCGCGCCGGCGCGCGCCACGCAGTTGCCACCGCGCCCGCCGGTTCAGGCGCCGCGCCGCGACCGCGAATAGGCCAACCGATCCGCACCCGCTCGACAAGACCCACGCAGGAGCCGCCCATGGACATCGTGTCACCGACCATCATCAATCTGATCATCTTCGTGCTGGCCATCTACGTCGGCTACCACGTGGTATGGACGGTGACGCCCGCGCTGCATACGCCGCTGATGGCGGTGACCAACGCCATCTCGGCCATCGTCATCGTGGGCGCCATGCTGGCGGCGGCGCTGACTGAAGGCGGCATGGCCAAGCTGATGGGCGTGGCCGCGGTCGCGCTGGCGGCGGTCAACATCTTTGGCGGCTTTCTGGTGACGCGTCGCATGCTCGAGATGTTCAAGAAAAAAGAGCGCAAGGCTGCGCCGCAGGGTGCCGGAGACAAGGCATGACCCGGCCCATGCACCTGCTGACGCTCGCCGTGTTGGCTTTCGCGGCGTCGATGCTCGCCCAGTGGCTGGTCCCGCCTGAACCGTTCTGGGCGCGACCGTTGCTGACAGGGGTGTTGGTTTTCTTCATGGATTGGGGCGTCCGCCAGGTGTGGCCCATTCGAACCCAAGGGGCACAAAAATGAGCATCAACGTCGTCACGCTGCTGTACCTCATCGCCAGCGTCTGCTTCATCCAGGCCTTGAAGGGCCTCAGCCATCCCACCACGTCGATCCGCGGCAACCTGTTCGGCATGGTCGGCATGACCATTGCCGTGCTGACCACGGCGGCGCTCATCGTCAAGCTGGCCGGCTCGGCGCTGGGCCTAGGCTGGGTGCTGCTGGGCCTGGTGGTGGGCGGCGGCTATGGCGCCTGGCGCGCCAAGACCGTGGAAATGACCAAGATGCCCGAGCTGGTGGCCTTCTTCCACAGCATGATCGGCCTGGCCGCGGTGCTGATTGCCGGCGCCACGGTGGCCGAGCCGTGGGCCTTCGGCATCGCCGAGCACCCGGTGAATGGCGTCGGCGGGCTGATTCCGGGCGGCAACCGTATCGAGCTGGCGCTGGGCGCCTTCATCGGCGCGGTCACCTTCAGCGGCTCGGTGATCGCCTGGGGCAAGCTGTCGGGCACGTCCAAGTTCCGGCTGTTCCAGGGCGCGCCAGTGGTGTTTGCCGGCCAGCACATGGTCAATCTGGCCTTGGGCGTGGCGGCGTTGGCGGCGCTGGTGGTGTTTTGGCAGTCGCAAAGTGCGGCGGCGTTCGCGGTGGTCTGCCTGCTGGGCTTCATCATCGGCGTCACGCTCATCATCCCCATCGGCGGCGCCGACATGCCGGTGGTGGTGTCGATGCTCAACAGCTACTCGGGATGGGCGGCGGCGGGCATTGGCTTCAGCCTGAACAACAGCATGCTGATCATTGCCGGCTCGCTGGTGGGCAGCTCGGGCGCGATCCTGAGCTACATCATGTGCAAGGCGATGAACCGCTCGTTCTTCAACGTCATCCTGGGTGGCTTTGGCGGCGACGCGACGGCCGCTGCGGGCGGCGCGCAGGAGCAGCGCCCGGTCAAGAGCGGCAGCGCCGACGATGCGGCCTTCATGCTCAGCAACGCCGACAGCGTGATCATCGTGCCCGGCTACGGCCTGGCGGTGGCGCGCGCGCAGCACGCGGTGAAGGAGCTGGTCGACAAGCTGACGGCCAAGGGCATCGACGTGAAATACGCCATCCACCCCGTGGCCGGCCGCATGCCGGGCCACATGAACGTGCTGCTGGCCGAGGCCGAAGTGCCCTACGACCAGGTGCATGAGATGGAAGACGTCAACGGCGAATTCGGCCAGGCCGACGTGGCCATCATCCTGGGCGCCAACGACGTGGTGAACCCGGCGGCGCTGCAAAAGGGCAGCGCCATCTACGGCATGCCGATCCTGGAGGCCTACAAGGCCAAGACGGTGATCGTCAACAAGCGCTCCATGGCCGCCGGCTACGCGGGCCTGGACAACGAGCTGTTCTACATGGACAAGACCATGATGGTGTTTGGCGACGCCAAGAAAGTGGTCGAGGACATTGGCAAGGCCATCGAATGAGGGTCGGCCGCCTCGTGGCGGCGCACGCCAGCATCCACCGGGCCGGCTGATTTTCGCACGGTCGTGCGATAAGTATCGTTTGACGATACTTGATGGGGCTTCCCAGCGCCCATCAAGGAAAACGCCAGTACCGCGACCCTGACGGCCATTACACAATGCGAGCACCACCGGCTGCGCCTGGGTGCGTGGCTTTCCGTTTTTCTGTCCGGCCGCGCCGTGCCGCGCGCCCGGCCCACCCATCCGTAGGAGGACCCACCCATGACCGAGCGCATCTGGCTCAAGCACTACCCGGAAGGCGTGCCTGCCGACATCGACCCGTCGCAATACCCGTCGCTGGTCGGATTGATCGAGGACAGCTTCAAGAAGTACGCCGACCGCACCGCGTACAGCTTCATGGGCAAGGACGTCAGCTACGCCGAGACCGATGAGCAAAGCCGCGCGCTGGCCGGCTACCTGCAAAGCCTGGGCCTGGCGCGCGGCGACCGCATCGCCATCATGATGCCCAACGTGCCGCAGTACCCCGCCACGGTGGCGGCCGTGCTGCGCGCCGGCTACGTGGTGGTCAACGTCAACCCGCTCTACACCGCGCGCGAGCTGGAACACCAGCTCAAGGATTCGGGCGCCAAGGCCATCGTCATCATCGAGAACTTCGCCGCCACGCTGCAGAAATGCATCGCCAACACGCCGGTCAAGCACGTGGTGCTGGCCAGCATGGGCGACCGCCTGGGTGGCCTGAAGGGCATGATCGTCAACTTCGTGGTGCGCAACGTCAAGAAGATGGTGCCCGCCTTCACCCTGCCCAGCGCCGTGCGCTACAACGACGCCGTGGCCAAGGGGCGCGGCGCGCCCTTCACCGCGCCCGCCATTGGCCCCGACGACATCGCGGTGCTGCAATACACCGGCGGCACCACCGGCGTGTCCAAGGGCGCCACGCTGCTGCACCGCAACCTCATCGCCAACGTGCTGCAGTCCGAGGCCTGGAACGACCCGATGATGAAGCAGGTGCCGGCCGGCGAGCAGATGACCAGCGTCTGCGCGCTGCCGCTTTATCACATCTTCGCCTTCACGGTGAACATGATGCTGAGCCTGCGCAACGGCGGCAAGACCATCCTGATTCCCAACCCGCGCGATTTGCCGGCGGTGCTGAAAGAGCTGTCCAAGCACCGCTTCCACAGCTTTCCGGCGGTCAACACGCTGTTCAACGGCCTGGCCCATCACCCCGACTTCAACACCGTGGACTGGAGCCACCTGAAGGTCTCGGTCGGCGGCGGCATGGCGGTGCAAAGCGCCGTGGCCAAGCTGTGGCTCGAAAAGACCGGCTGCCCGATCTGCGAAGGCTACGGCCTGTCCGAAACCAGCCCCTCGGCCACCTGCAACCCGGTGACGGCCAGGGAATTTACCGGCACCATCGGCGTGCCGATTCCCAGCACCTACGTCAAGATCCTGGACGACGCTGGCAACGAGGTGCCGCTGGGCCAGCCGGGCGAGATCGCCATCAAGGGCCCGCAGGTCATGGCCGGCTACTGGCAGCGCCCGGACGAGACCGCCAAGGTCATGACGGCCGACGGCTACTTCAAGTCGGGCGACATCGGCATCATGGACGAGCGCGGCTACACCAAAATCGTCGACCGCAAGAAGGACATGATTCTGGTCAGTGGCTTCAACGTCTACCCCAACGAAATCGAGGACGTGGTGGCCGCCATGCCCGGCGTGCTGGAAGTGGCCGCCGTCGGCATGCCCGACGAGAAGATGGGCGAGGCCGTGAAGCTGGTGCTGGTCAAGAAAGACCCGGCGCTGACCGAAGACGACGTGCGCCGCTTCTGCCACGACAACCTGACCGGCTACAAGCGCCCGCGCACCATCGAATTCCGCGACGAACTGCCCAAGACGCCGGTCGGCAAGGTGCTGCGCCGCGAACTGCGCGACCCACCGCCGGCGGTGAAGGCCGCGGGCGTGTCGGTCAACTGAATCAGGCGCGTCGGAAAACAGCCGAACAGCCGGACGCGAAGGACGCAAAGGGGTCGCGAAGGACGCGAAAAATGCGTTTTGTGACTGGGTTAGCCGCAGGCGCAGCGCGGCAAGGCTGCACATTCCCAAGGCGTTGATTTTTGAGTGCGACGTGCCCTGGCTCGAGGCCGATACTATGAATAATGTAGCTGTCTTCGCTCTCCAGACAAGCGCTTGAGGCCTATTTGACTTGAAACCCACTCGCCGAACCGGCATCGTCAGCGCGATGCAGCAGGAGCTGTCCGCCGTGCTGGCGCGCATGCCCGACGAGCAGCGCCAGCGTGTGGCGGGGCGCGACTTCTGGGTCGGGCACTGGCACGGCCATGAAGTGGTGGCGGTGCTGTCGCGCGTCGGCAAGGTGGCCGCGGCCACCACGGCGGCCGTGCTGATCGAGCGCTTTGGCGTCGACCGGATTGTCTTCACCGGCACCGCGGGCGGGCTGGGCGACGGCGTGCGCGTGGGCGACCTGGTGCTGGCCGACGGCTTCGTGCAGCACGACATGGATGCGTCGCCGCTGTTTCCGCGCTTCGAGGTGCCGCTGTACGGCCGGGCGCGCTTTGACACCGACGGCGCGCTTTCCGCCGCGCTGGGCCGCGCCGCGCGCAGCGCCCTGGCCTTGCCCGCCGCCGTGCTGGGTGCCGACGCGGTAGCCGAATTCGCCCTGCACGCGCCGCGCGTGCACAGCGGCCTGATCGCCAGTGGCGACCGCTTCGTCGCCACCAGTGCCGAAAGCGCCGCGCTGCGCCAGGCGCTGCCCGCCGCCCTGGCCGTCGAAATGGAAGGCGCCGCCGTCGCCCAGGTGTGCCACGACTGCGCCGTGCCCTTTGCCGCGCTGCGCACCATCAGCGACCGCGCCGACGACGCCGCGCACGTCGACTTCATGCGCTTCATCGACCGGGTCGCCAGCCACTACAGCGCGGCGATCCTGGAAGCATACTTTAGATCGCTATGATTTAAATAGCTGCTTGCGCTTGCCTAGAAAGCGCTGGGGGCTGTTTTGTTCAAAATTCTGATTGATTAGCAATAAGTCTCGGAGAGCACGGCAGTTGACCCCTCCCCCGTTGGGGGAGGGTTGGGGCGGGGGCAGCCCCGCCGCCTGTTTAAACGCGGACTGCCCCCATCCCAACCTTCCCCCAGAGGGGGAAGGAGTCAGGACCGGGTCTGAGACTTGTTGATAGTCAAAAAAATCTGATCCCGAGTTCAGGAGATGGCCTTCACCCCCTTCGACAAGCTCAGGACAGGCCCCCCTCTCCCAGAGGCAGCGGGCGCAAGAAAGGCTGCGCAGCAAGCCGATCAAACGGCCGCGGAGCAGGCCACACCCGAACGCCGCGGAACGGGCCTTGCCCGGCCGCAGGCGTTGTCCCCCTGGGGGGAGGGCGCCGCAGGCGCCACAGGGGGGATCACTTCAACCAGCCCTTGCGCCGGAAAAACCACATCGGCAGCAATGCGCTGCAGATCATCAGCACGATGGCGAACGGGTAGCCCAGCGGCCATTCCAGTTCGGGCATGTTCTTGAAGTTCATGCCGTAAGAGCTGGCCACCAGCGTCGGCGGTAGCAGCGCCACGCTGGCCACCGAGAACAGCTTGATGATCTTGTTCTGGTTGATGTTGATGAAACCGACCGTCGCGTCCATCAGGAAGTTGATCTTGTCGAACAGGAAGGTGGTGTGGCTGTCGAGCGAATCCAGGTCGCGCTGGATCTGGCGCGCCTCTTCGAACTGCTCGGCGTCCAGCATGCGGCTGCGCATCAAAAAACTCACCGCGCGGCGCGTGTCCATCACGTTGCGGCGGATGCGGCCGTTCATGTCTTCCTGCCGCGCGATGGTGGCCAGCACCGCGCCGGCCACCTCGTCCGTCACGTCGTCGGCCAGCACCATCTTGCCGGCGGCTTCCAGCTCGTCGTAGATGCCCTCCAGCGTGTCGGCGCAGTATTCGGCGTCGCCGTCCAGCAGCGCCAGCAGCACGTCCTTGGCGTCGTCCAGCAGGCCCGGCATGCGGCGCGCGCGCATGCGCAGCAGGCGAAACGCCGGCACCGTCTCGTCATGGATCGAAAACAGCACGCCGTGGCTGCGCAGCTGGTCGTTGGCGTTGTTCAGGATGAAGGCCACGCGCACCTGGCGCGCTTCATCGTCGGTGTCGATCAGCAGGAAGTCGCTGCGGATGTGCAGCTCGCCGTTGTCTTCTTCGTAAAAGCGCGCCGACTCCTCGATGTCCTCGTCGATCGCGTCCTCGGGAATCGACAGGCCGTAGTACTGCTTGACCCAGCGTTTTTCGTCGGGCGTGGGGTCTTCCAGATCGACCCAGATCGGGTGGTACTTCGACAGGCTTTCGAGCGACTCGATCTCTTCCTGGAACAGCCGGCCGTTGGAGAGCGTGAATACGTTGAGCATGAACAGGATCCCTGGGCGATGGAAGGCGGGGATGGCGCGGTAAGGGGGCGTGGGGCTTTCGGCCTCCCGCGCGCCGGCGCATGCCAGGGAGGCGAAAGCTATCGACTCGGGACGGGTTCCAAGGCGGGCTTTCGTGCAGGTTTCAGGCAGCGCCGATTATGGCACTGCCCCTTGACGGAACGAGGCCATGCGCGCGTTTTTGTCAAGCCCGCGCCTGGCGACCCGCGGCCGCGCCGGGGCTTTGCCGCGCGGGTTGCCAGCGCCATCAAACAGGCGCATAGTGGATCAGCGTGACAGCCTGTTGACGGTGCCAGCGCCCCCTGAGCTGTCCGCGCGTGGCTGCCGGCTGCGGCACGGTCGGCCGTTCATCACTGGAACAAGGAGGCGTTTCATGAACTTGACGATCAGCGGACATCACCTCGAAGTCACGCCTGCGCTGCGCAGCTACGTGACGGGCAAGCTGGACCGGATCACCCGGCATTTCGACCAGCTGGTCGACGTCAAGGTGCTGCTGACAGTGGAGAACCAGACGGAAAAGGACAAGCGCCAGCGCGCAGAGTGCCGCATTGGCGTCAAAGGCAACGACCTGTTTGCCGAAAGCAGCCACCAGGATCTGTACGCGGCGGTCGATGACCTGGTCGACAAGCTGGACCGCCAGGTGGGCAAACACAAGGAAAAGCTTCAATCGCACGCGCGTGCCGCGGCCAAGCACGTCATGTAGCCATTTGATGTAGTATCGTGTAACAATAACGAGCGAAGACTGTAGACTCCAGCTTGCAAGCCGCTCCGGCCCGCGCCGGGCGGCTTTCTTTTTCAGCCGTGTCGGCACGTCGGGTGTGACTTTTTCGTGCCCTCTGGCGGGCCCATGCAACGGCCGCGCGGAGCCCCGGCGCGCGGGGAGCATAATCCAGCTTCCATGCCCATGAACCGTCTAGCCTCCATCCTTCCGGCCAACCAGGTGCTGGTGGGCGTCGAAGCCACCAGCAAGAAGCGGGCGTTCGAAGAAGCCGGTCTGCTGTTCGAGAACCTGCACGGCCTGTCGCGCGCGCTGATCACCGACAGCCTGTTTGCGCGCGAGCGGCTCGGCTCCACCGGGTTGGGGCACGGCGTGGCCATTCCGCACGGCCGCATCAAGGGCCTGAAGGCGCCCATGGCCGCGGTGCTGCAGTTGGCGCAACCCATCGGCTTCGATGCGCCCGACGAGCAGCCGGTGGGCCTGCTGATTTTCTTGCTGGTGCCCGAGGCGGCGACGCAGAAGCACCTCGAAATCCTGTCCGAAATCGCCGAGTTGCTGAGCGACGCCGGTCTGCGCGAACGCATCAAGACCGCCGCGTCGGCCGACGAACTGCACGGGCTGATCGCGCGCTGGCAGTCGTCGCAGGTCACGCCCTGACTGGCGGGCGCCGCGCGCGCCCGAACGCGACAGGCGCGCGCCCACCGATCGCGGGCCGCCGCCGGGCCATCGCGTAGACTGGCCCCTTGCCCTTTTTTCGCTGCCCGCCATGAAGCCCTCCGTGATCAGCGCCGACGTGTTGTTCGAGGACCACCGCGCCACCCTGCGCTGGCAGTGGATCGCGGGTCTGGAGGCGTCGGAGCGGCGCTTCGACGAAAAGGCCATCAGCCAGGCGCGCTCGGGCGCCGACCTGGTGGGCTACCTCAACTACATCCACCCCTACCGGGTGCAGATCCTGGGCGAGCGCGAGGTGGCCTACCTGGCCAATGAGTCGCCCGAAGACTGCGCGCGCCGCGTCTCGCGCATCGTCACGCTGGAGCCGCCGGTGCTGGTGCTGTGCGACGGCCAGACCGCGCCTGATTCGCTGCTATCGATGTGCGAGCGGGCGCAAATCCCGATGTTCGCCACGCAGGATTCGGCCGCCTTCGTCATCGACGTGCTGCGCGCCTACCTGTCCAAGCACTTTGCCGACCGCACCACCATGCACGGCGTGTTCATGGACATCCTGGGCCTGGGTGTGCTGATCACCGGCGAATCGGGCCTGGGCAAGAGCGAGCTGGGGCTGGAGCTGATCTCGCGCGGCAACGGCCTGGTGGCCGACGACGCGGTCGACCTGTACCGCATCAACCAGGCCACCATCGAAGGCCGCTGCCCCGAACTGCTGCAGAACCTGCTGGAAGTGCGCGGCATCGGCCTGTTGGACATTCGCGCCATCTTTGGCGAAACGGCGGTGCGCCGCCGCATGCGGCTGCGCCTGATCGTGCACCTGGTGCGGCGCGAAACGCTGGAGCGCGACTACGAGCGCCTGCCGTATGAGCCGCTGACGCAGGAGGTGCTGGGCGTGCCGATCCAGAAAGCCGTGATCCAGGTGGTGGCCGGCCGCAACATCGCCGTGCTGGTCGAAGCCGCGGTGCGCAATCACATCCTGCAGCTGCGCGGCATCGACACGTACCAGGAATTCGTTGACCGCCACCGCCGCGCCATGGCGCAGGGCGGCGCTTGAAGCTATATATTTTGTAGCTACGCGCGCTTGATGGGCAGGCGCTAGGGCCGGAATGGATCTGAAATTCAGCGCCGCACCGGCGGCGTGCCCAGGCCGCGATGCGGGCAGTCGGTGCGCGTGCAGTTGGCGTACAGGCTCAGGGCGTGGTCGGCCAGCGCAAAGCCCCGCGCCGTGGCCACGGCGGTCTGGCGCTTTTCGATCTCGGGGTCGTGGAATTCCTCCACGTGGCCGCAGTCCAGGCACACCAGATGGTCGTGGTGTTCGTCCTCGCGCAGCTCGTACACCGCCTTGCCGGCCTCGAAGTGGTGCCGGCTCAGCAGGCCCGCCTGCTCGAACTGCGTCAACACGCGGTACACCGTGGCCAGCCCGATGTCGGCCTGCTCGGCCAGCAGCACGCGGTACACGTCCTCGGCCGTCAGATGCCGCTGCTCGGCCTTCTGGAAGATGTCCAGAATCTTCAGCCGGGGCAGCGTGGCCTTCAGGCCGGTGCTCTTGAGTTCGTCGATGTTGGTGTCCATGCCGGGCAGTCGGGTCGTGTTACGGCGCGCCGTGGCGCCGCCGCTACAATGACCTGCCCTATTGTGCATGAGCCGCGACGCATGTCTGTGACCCTCCGAACCCATGTCCGCACGACCGCGCTGGTCTTGCCGGCCGTGCTGGCCGCGGCCCTGGGCGGCTGCAGCAGCTTCGACCGCGGCACGCGGGGCATCGCCGACGCCCTGACCCTGTACCGCCCCGAGGTGGTGCAGGGCAATTTCGTGTCGAAGGAGCAGGTGGCCGCGCTGCAGCCCGGCATGACGCGCCTGCAGGTGCGCGACCTGCTGGGCACGCCGCTGGTCACCAGCGTGTTCCACCAGAACCGCTGGGACTACGTCTTCACGATGAAGCGCCAGGGCGTCGAGCCGCAGCGTTACCGCCTGACGGCGTATTTCGAAGGCGACACGCTGGCCCGTTTTGACGGCGACGACATGCCGAGCGAAGCCGAATTTGTGCAGCGCATTAGCCGCGAGCGCAAGGTCAAGGTGCCGCCGCTGCAGGCCACCGAGGACCAGCTGGCCAAGTTTCCCGTCACGTCCGCTGCAGATGCGCCGGCCGACAGCGCCTCGGCCTCGTCTGGCGGCGCGCAACCGGCATTGCGATATCCGCCGCTGGAGCCTGGCCGCTGACATGGTGTTTCCGCTTCGGCGCCTGGCGTCCGCGCGGTGCGGCCGGCGCCCATCTCATGTTTTTTTGATTTCATGACGACTGATACCTTGCTGCGCGTCGCCATTGCCGGCGCCACTGGCCGCATGGGCCAGATGCTGATCGAAGCGGTGCGCGCCTCGGGCGACTGCGCGCTGGCCGGCGCGCTGGACCGCGCCGACAGCCCGGCGCTGGGCCAGGACGCGGGCGGCTTTGCCGGCTGGGCGTCCGGCGTGCCCGTCACCGCCGACCTGGACGCCGGTCTGGCCGGTGCGCGCGTGCTGATCGACTTCACCCGGCCCGAGGCCACCCTGGCGCATCTGGCGGCCTGCCGCCGGCATGGCGTGGCGCTGGTCGTCGGCACCACCGGCTTCAGCGACGCGCAGAAGACCGAGATCGCCGACGCCGCCAAAGACATCGCCATCGTCATGGCGCCCAACATGAGCGTGGGCGTCAACGTCACCCTCAAGCTGCTCGAGATGGCGGCCAAGGCGCTGTCCACCGGCTACGACATCGAGATCGTCGAAGCACACCACCGCCACAAGGTCGACGCGCCCAGCGGCACCGCGCTGAAGATGGGCGAAGTCATCGCCAGCGCGCTGGGGCGCGACCTGAAGGACTGCGCCGTGTACGAGCGCTTTGGCCACACTGGCGAGCGCGACCCGTCCACCATCGGTTTCGCCACCATCCGCGGCGGCGACATCGTGGGCGACCACACCGTGCTGTTCGCCGGCACCGGCGAACGCATCGAAATCAGCCACAAATCGTCCAGCCGCGCCGGCTACGCCCAAGGCAGCCTGCGCGCCGTGCGCTTTCTGGCCAGCCGCCACAGCGGCCTGTACGACATGGCCGACGTGCTGAACCTGAAATGACGCCCCCGCCCGCCCGGCACCACCGGCCGCCGGGCGCAACCCCATCGTGACTGAAAATCCCCACCTATGAACCTGCAACACGTTTTCGCGCAGAGCGACGCCATTGGCAAGGCCGTGGCCATTTTGCTGCTGCTCATGTCCATCGCCAGCTGGGTGGTGATCTTGTGGAAGGCCTGGATGCTGCGCCGCGCCGGTGGCGACGTGGTGCGCAGCGTGGCTGCCTTCTGGCAGGCGCCGACACTGCAAGACGGCGCCACGCGCATCGGCGGCTTCGACCGCGGCCAGCTGGTGCTGCCGCTGGTGCAGGCCACGCAGGCGCCGGCCGACGGCACGCTGGCGGCCGCTGGCGATCGGGCACAGCAGCTCACGCGAGCGCTGCGCGACGCGCTGCACGGCATCATGGGCCGGCTGCAGTTCGGCCAGGTGCTGCTGGCCACCATCGGCTCCACCGCGCCCTTCGTCGGCCTGCTGGGCACGGTGTGGGGCATCTACCACGCGCTGACCAGCATCGCCGGCTCGGGCCAGATGAGCATCGAAAAGGTGGCCGGCCCGGTGGGCGAGGCGCTGATCATGACCGCCGCCGGCCTGGCGGTAGCCATTCCGGCCGTGCTGGCTTACAACTGGTTCGGCCGCATCATCTGCCGCATCGAGGCGGAGCTGGAAGGCTTTGCGCGCGACTTGCGCGAATTCTTGAAGTGACCCCCCTGAGTCGCTTCGCGCCTACCTCCATGCGAGGGGGGGACAGCGCCCCTGACCGGCACAGGTCCGGCCACGGCGCTTCCCGAATGGCCTGCTCCGCGGCCACTGGAGCATTCTGCTGCGCGAATGCGTGAGGTACTGACATGGCATTTGGACGACTCGAACGCACCAAGGGCAGCGAGCCCATGAGCGACATCAACGTCACGCCGCTGGTCGACGTGATGCTGGTGCTGCTGGTGATCTTCATCATCACGGCGCCGCTGCTGGCCAGCTCGATCCGGCTGGACCTGCCCAAGACCGACGCCGCCAAGCCGGGCGATCCGCCCAAGTTCGTGACCGTGGCGGTCAACCGGGACGGGCAAGCCTTTTTCAACGACCGGCCGGTGAAGCAGCCCGAGCTGTCCGTCGCCCTGCAGGCCGCCGCCCGCGCCAACCCCGAGACCGAGGTGCAACTGCGCGCCGACCAAGGCGTGCCGTATGGCCGCGTGGTCGAGGTGATGGGCGAGGCCCAGAAGGCGGGGCTGAACCGCATCGGCTTCGTGGCCGACGCGCCCGCCACGCCGGCCACCCCTGGCGCGCAGCCGCCCGCGCCCGCGGCGTCGCAATGATCATGCGCCCATCGGGGCGTCAACTTGGCCGCCTGCGCTGATTGCGCCGGCGCCAGCAGCTACCAAAAACATAGTAAATCGCCGCGCGCCCGGTGCGCGGTGACCGCGGCGCGCGCGCCTACAATTTGCCCATGCAAGAGAAATACAATCATCAGGACGTTGAACGGGCCGCCCAGGCGCACTGGCGCGAGCGCGACGCCTACCGCGTGACGGAAGACGCGTCCAAGCCCAAGTACTACGCCTGTTCCATGCTGCCCTATCCCAGCGGCAAGCTGCACATGGGCCATGTGCGCAACTACACCATCAACGACATGCTGGCGCGCCAGCTGCGCATGAAGGGTTTCAACGTCCTGATGCCCATGGGCTGGGACGCCTTCGGCCTGCCGGCCGAGAACGCCGCGCTGAAAAACGGCGTGCCGCCCGCGCAGTGGACCTACGACAACATCGCCTACATGAAGGGCCAGATGCAGTCGATGGGCCTGGGCATCGACTGGAGCCGCGAAGTCGCCACCTGCGACGCCAGCTACTACAAGTGGAACCAGTGGCTGTTTTTGAAGATGCTGGAAAAAGGCATCGCCTACCGCAAAACCCAGGTCGTCAACTGGGACCCGGTGGACATGACCGTGCTGGCCAACGAGCAGGTCATCGACGGCCGCGGCTGGCGCACCGGCGCGCTGGTCGAAAAGAAGGAAATCCCCGGCTACTACCTGAAGATCACCGACTACGCGCAGGAGCTGCTCGACCACGTGCAGATCGGCAACCCCAAGGCCACGCTCGACGGCTGGCCCGAGCGCGTGCGCCTGATGCAGGAAAACTGGATCGGCAAGAGCGAAGGCGTGCGCTTTGCCTTCCCGCACGACATCCGCAGTGACGATGGCGCGCTGATCGGCGACGGGCGCATGTACGTCTTCACCACGCGCGCCGACACCATCATGGGCGTCACCTTCTGCGCCGTCGCGCCAGAGCACCCGCTGGCCGCGCGCGCGGCCGAATCCAACCCCGCGCTGGCCGCCTTCATCGAGAAATGCCGCCAAGGCGGCACCACCGAGGCCGAGCTGGCCGCGCGCGACAAGGAGGGCATGCCCACCGGCCTGCACGTCACGCACCCGATCACCGGCGAGGCCGTGCCGCTGTGGGTCGGCAACTACGTGCTGATGGGCTACGGCGACGGCGCCGTGATGGGCGTGCCCGCGCACGACGAACGCGACTTCGCCTTCGCGCTGAAGTACGGCCTGCCGATCGAGCAGGTGGTGCAGGTCGACGGCGAGGAATACGACTTCACCCGCTGGCAGGACTGGTACGCCGACAAGCAGAACGGCGTCACCATCAATTCCGACAACTTCAGCGGCCTGGGCTACCAGGACGCGGTGGACGCCGTGGCCCAGGCGCTGCACGACAAGGGGCTGGGCGACAAGAAGGTCACCTGGCGCCTGCGCGACTGGGGCATCAGCCGCCAGCGCTACTGGGGCACGCCGATCCCCATGATCCACTGCGACGCCTGTGGCACGGTGCCGGTGCCCGAAAAGGACCTGCCCGTGGTGCTGCCACAGGACTTGGTGCCCGACGGCAGCGGCAACCCGCTGAACAAGTGCGAGGCGTTCCTGAACGTCGCCTGCCCCTGCTGCGGCCAGCCGGCGTGGCGCGAGACGGACACGATGGACACCTTCATCGATTCATCGTGGTACTTCATGCGCTACTGCGACCCCACCAACGCGCAGGCGATGGTGGCTGGCGGCACGCAGTACTGGATGCCGATGGACCAGTACATCGGCGGCATCGAGCACGCCATCCTGCACCTGCTGTACGCCCGCTTCTGGACCAAGGTGATGCGCGACCTGGGCCTGGTGCAGATCGACGAGCCCTTCACCAAGCTGCTGACGCAGGGCATGGTGCTCAACCACATCTACAGCCGCCGCAACGAACGCGGCGGCATCGAATACTTCTGGCCGGCCGATGTCGAGCCGGTGTTCGACGCCGACGGCAAGCAGGTGGGCGCGCGTCTCACCAAGGACGTGGGCCACCTGCCCGCGGGCACCGCCATCGACTACGAGGGCGTGGGCACCATGTCCAAGTCCAAGAACAACGGCGTCGACCCGCAGGAGCTGATCGAGAAGTACGGCGCCGACACCGCGCGCCTGTACACCATGTTCACGTCGCCGCCCGAGCTGACGCTGGAGTGGAATGACGCCGCCGTCGAAGGCAGCTACCGCTTCCTGCGCCGCGTGTGGAACTTCGGCGTCAAGCTGAATGCTATTGAAAACGCAGCTGCCAGCGCAATACTGGCCAGCGCTGCAGCCCAGAATGGCATCGAATTCAGCAAGAACGCCAAGGCCTTGCGGCACGAAGTGCACAGCGTGCTGGGGCAGATCGACTACGACTACCAGCGGCTGCAGTACAACACCGTGGTGTCGGGCGCGATGAAGCTGCTGAACGCGCTGGAGGCCTTCCAGCCCGACGGCTCGCCGGGCGACAAGGCGGCGCTGGCCGAGGGCTTTTCGAAGCTGGTGCGCGTGCTGTCGCCGGTCACGCCGCACATCGCGCACGCGCTGTGGCACGGGCTGGGCTTTGCCGCCGTGCAGGGCGAACTGCTCGACGCGCCGTGGCCGCGCGTCGACCCCGAGGCGCTGAAGCAGGACGAAGTCGAGCTGATGCTGCAGGTCAACGGCAAGCTGCGCGGCGCCGTCGTGGTGCCGGCCAGCGCCAGCAAGGACGAGATTGAGCGCATCGCGCTGGCCAGCGAAGCCTTTGCCAGGCACGGCGGCGGGCAGGCCATCAAGCGCGTGATCGTGGTGCCGGGCCGGCTGGTCAACGTGGTCACGGGTTGAGCATGGCGCGCCGCCCCGATCTTTTCGACGCCACCGTCCCCGAGCGGCGGCGCGTGCTGGCGGCGGGCGCGGCCGCGTGCGGCGCGGCGCTGCTGGCGGGCTGCGGCTTTCAGCTGCGCAAGGCGCCTGAATTCGCCTTCAAGACCATTCTGCTGGCGATGCCGACCACGTCGGCGCTGGCCATCGAACTGCGGCGCCAGCTGGAAGGCACGGGGCGCCTGAAGGTGCTGACCGACGCCACGCAGGCCGCCCAGGCCGACGTGGTGCTGGAAAGCACGGGCGAAGTGCGTGACCGCGTCGTCGTCAGCATCACCGGCACCGGCGAAGTGCGCGAGGTGCAGCTGCGCATCCGCTTCCGCTTTCGGCTGCGCACGCCGGACGGGCGCGAGCTGCTGCCCAGCACCGAGATCATGCGCCAGATCGACCAGAGCTACAGCGAATCGGCCGCGCTGTCGAAGGAGCAGGAAGCGCTGATGCTCTACCAGAACATGCAGAGCGACGTGGTGCAGCAGGTGTTGCGGCGTCTGGCCACTGTAAAAACATGACCCCCCCTGAGTCGGCCTTCGGCCGCCTTCCCCCCAGGGGGACGCACCCAGCGGCCGGGCCAAGCCCGTTCCGCGGGTGCCCGCGAAGGGCGCCGCGCTGCGCGGGCGCGTGGGGCTTGCTCCCTCTCCCTCTGGGAGAGGGTTGGGGTGAGGGCCGGCGGCGCGTGCTGATCGACTGAACCATGCAACTCGCCGCCACCCAACTCTCCGCCCACCTGCAGAAAGGCCTGCGCCCGCTGTACACGCTGCACGGCGACGAGCCGCTGCTGCAGCAGGAGGCGGCCGACGCCATTCGCGCGGCCGCGCGCGCACAGGGCTACACCGAGCGCACGGTGTACACCGTGGCGGGCGCGCACTTCGACTGGAGCGCGGTGCTGGCGGCCGGCCAGTCGCTGAGTCTGTTCGCGGACAAGCAGATCGTCGAGGTGCGCATTCCGTCCGGCAAGCCGGGCAAGGACGGCAGCGCGGCGCTGCAGCAGCTGGCCGACAGCGTGGCCGGCAACGACAGCACTCTGACGCTGGTGCTGCTGCCGCGGCTGGACAAGCAGACCCGCAACGGCGCGTGGTTCACCGCGCTGGACGGCGCCGGCGCCACGGTGCAGATCGACGGCATCGAACGCGCGGCGCTGCCACAGTGGATCGCGCAGCGGCTGGCCGCGCAGGGCCAGCGCGTGCAGCCGGGCGACGCCGGCCAGCGCGCGCTGACCTTTTTCGCCGACCGGGTCGAGGGCAACCTGCTGGCGGCGCACCAGGAAATCAGCAAGCTGGCGCTGCTGTACCCGGCCGGCGAACTGAGCCAGGAGCAGATCGAGGCGGCGGTGCTGAACGTGGCGCGCTACGACGTCTTCAAGCTGTCCGAAGCCGTGCTGGGCGGCCAGCGCGCCCGCGTGCAGCGCATGCTGGACGGGCTGCACGCCGAGGGCGAGCCCGAAGTGCTGGTGCACTACACGCTGGCCGAGGACATTCGCGCCCTGAAGCGGGTGAAAGACGCCATCGCCGACGGCCGGCCGCTGCCCATGGCGCTGCGCGAACAACGCATCTGGGGCGTGCGCGAGCGGCTGTTTGAACGCGTGCTGCCGCGCATGACCGACGTGCAGCTGGCCAACCTGCTGCACGCCGCGCATCTGGTGGACGGCATCGTCAAGGGGCTGAAGCACCCCGGCTGGCCGCACGAGCCCTGGCAGGCGCTGCACCGCCTGGCGCAGAGCCTGTGCGGCGCCTGCGGCGCGGGCGTGGCGCCGCGCGGTCGCTGACGCGGTGACTCCAGGGGTGCGGCCGATGAAGGCGCCGCGACCTGCCGGTGATGCCGTTTTTTGGGAAAATCGGCCCATGAACGCATCCCACATCGCCGAGACTATGCAGCTGATCGGCCTGCAGGCCCGCCAGGCGTCGCGCGCCATGGCGCGCGCCGGCACGGCCGCGCGCAACGCGGCGCTGCGCGAGCTGGCACGCCTGCTGCGCGCCAACGTGCAGGCGCTGCAAGCGCCCAATCAGGACGATTTGGCGCGCGCGCGCCAGGCTGGCCTGGCCGAGCCCATGGTCGACCGCCTGAAGCTGACGCCCAAAATCATCGAAACCTGCGCCGAAGGCTGCGAGCAGCTGGCGGCCATGCCCGACGTGATCGGCGACATCGTCGGCCTGAAGCAGCAGCCGAGTGGGATCCGCGTGGGGCAGATGCGCGTGCCGATCGGCGTGTTCGGCATGATCTACGAAAGCCGGCCCAACGTCACCATCGAAGCGGCCAGCCTCAGCATCAAGAGCGGCAACGCCTGCATCCTGCGTGGCGGCAGCGAGGCCATCGAGTCGAACAAGGCGCTGGCGGCACTGGTGCGCCAGGCGCTGGAATCAGCCGGCCTGCCGCGCGATGCCGTGCAACTGGTGCCCAACACCGACCGCGCGGCGGTGGGCCACCTCATTGCCATGCCGGACTATGTCGACGTGATCATCCCGCGCGGCGGTAAGGGCCTGATCGAGCGCATCAGTGCCGACGCCAAGGTGCCCGTCATCAAGCACCTGGACGGCAACTGCCACACCTACGTGGACGACCCGTGCGACGTCGAGCTGGCCGTGCGCGTGACCGACAACGCCAAGACGCAGAAGTACAGCCCCTGCAACGCCACCGAAAGCCTGCTGGTGGCGCGCGGCGTGGCCGATGCGTTCCTGCCGCGCATCGGCGCGGTGTTTGCCGCCAAGGGCGTGCAGATGCGGTGCGATGACGAGGCACTGCAGATATTGAAGGAAAAAGCCGCGCCTGCGCTGGACCAGCAAGCGCGGGCAGCTATAAAAACAGAAGCATTGCTGATGCCGGCGCAGGAGTCGGACTGGTACGAGGAATACCTGGCGCCCATCATCAGCATCAAGGTCGTGGCCGGTGTCGATGAAGCCATCGCGCACATCAACCGCTATTCGAGCCACCACACCGACGCCATTTTGACCACCGACCACGTGCATGCGCAACGCTTTCTGCGCGAGGTCGATTCGGCCAGCGTCATGGTCAACGCCAGCACGCGCTTTGCCGACGGCTTTGAATACGGGCTGGGTGCGGAAATCGGCATCAGCACGGACAAGTTTCATGCGCGCGGGCCGGTGGGGATCGAGGGGTTGACGTCGTTGAAGTGGGTGGTGATGGGGGAGGGGGAAGTGCGGGGCTGAGGGCTGTTCCTTAGCGCTTGAATCACGTTGGCTGGATGCGCTGTCGGCCGGGATGTGCGCCCGGTGGCGCAGTCACTTTCTTTGTCTCGCCAAGAAGGTGTCGAATAAATAAACTACGCTAACCGTCTCAGCAGCATGCGTGCCTGCGCCAGCCATACCCATGCACTGGCGTAGATGGGCTTTCGCTCGTGGTGCATCACCAGCCTGCGGTGGCGCTCCAGCCAGGCATGCGTGCGCTCGACCACCCAGCGCCTGGCTGGCATGGTGACTGGCACCTGCTCGGGCCACAGGCTGTGCTGGGCATCGTCCCAGCGCGCGCGGGTGCTGGCACGCACGATGTTTACCCGCACCTGGGTGCGCTGCTCGATGTCCTGCGCGCACTGCCCCGCATAGGCACTGTCGGCCCACAGCGTCGTGATCGAATGCGAGGTCCGCGCACAGGTTTGGCGCACCGCCTGCGCGGCCGCTGCGCGGTCGGGCACGGCCGCGCTGGTGATCACCACCGCCAGCAACAGCCCCAAGGTGTCGACCACCAGATGGCGCTTGCGGCCCTTGACCTTCTTGCCCGCATCGAAGTCCAGCGCCCCGCCCTGGGCGCTGCCGCGTGTCGACTGCGAGTCGATGACCGCCTCGCTGGGTTGCGCTGCCCGCTCGATGCGCACTCGCCACTGCTGGCGCAGGCGTTGCTGCAACTGGTCGAAGCGACCATCGCGCGCCCACAGCACAAAGGCCTTTTGCACCGACGGCCAGGGCGGGTAAATGCCCGCAGGCAGGCTGCGCCAGGAGGCACCCGTGCGCAGGATGTAGCAGCAGGCCTCGACCATGGCGCGGCGATCGTGCACGGCAGGACGGCCTCGCGCGCCCGCTGGCTGCTCGAACAGATCGCTTGCCAGCGCCCATTCGGCATCGGTGAGCGCGCCGTGGGCGGGCCCAGCGCGATGGCGCTCGGTGTAGCCATAGCGCTGGCGCACCGCGCGTGCTGGCGTGCGTTGGGGCGGTCGCTGGCGCTGCAACCCGGCCAGGCGCAGGGTTTTGGCCAGGGTGACGGTGCTGGGTGCATCGCAGCCGGTCCATTCGGCCCAGGCCTGCGCCAACTCGGGCAGGGTGGCCTGCGGGTGCGCTTGCACCAGCTTGCGCAAGGCTTCGTACCGCCTCGGATGAATGCTCGGCGGGCGTCCTGTCTTGGCCATCTGCACTTGCCTCGTCACGGGGGAGAAGATGGCTACAGTTTATTTCTTCTACACCCTCCAAAGAAAAGTAGGCAAAAGAAAGGCGGCCCCACTGGCCGTGTCCCCTTCGGGGCAACCTGCGATGCTCGGGCATGGGGCGGCGCTGCCGAACTCGCTTCGTGCTTTCAGCGCTCCGCTCAGACAGCCGCAGCGAGTCAGAGCACAAAGCGCGGCATGCTGCGCTGCCGCGCCCGCCCCACGCCCTGCGCTTCTCGGCACGGCCAGAGGGGAGTTGAAATCCTCTCGGGCCATCGCTGCGCTCGGCCTGGCGCTCGAATCAAAAGGCCGCGGCGCAGGCCACGCAAGCGGCCGCGCGAGCCGGGGTTCCCCCGGCGACCAGCGGCGTCCCCCTGGGGGGAAGGTGGCCGAAGGCCGACTTAGGGGGGGATCAAGTCCCCGCCGCGAAGCGTTCCACGTTCACCGTCGCGCCCGCCACCACCAGAAGGTCGTCGGGCTCGACCACGGTTTCGGGCTGGGCATAGATGAAGTCCTGGTTCAGCCGTTTGAGGCCCACCACCGTGATCAGCTTGCTCTGGCGGATGCGCGATTCGGCCAGCGCCTTGCCGTGCATTTCGGCCGGCGCGCGGGTTTTGGCGATGGCAAAACCGTCCAGGAATTCGATGAAGTCGATCATCTTGCCGGTGACCAGATGCGCCACGCGCGCGCCCATGTCGGCCTCGGGGAAGATCACGTGGTGCGCGCCCAGCCGCTCGACGATGCGGGCGTGCTGCGCGGTCGAGGCCTTGACCCAGATGTCCGCCACGTTCAGCTGGCTCAGGTTAAGCACCGTCAGCACGCTGGCCTCCAGGTCCTGGCCGATGGCCACCACCACGTGCGCGAAGCTGTGCGCGTCCAGCTGACGCAGGGTGTCCATGTCGGTGCAGTCGGCCTGCACGATGTTGGGCAGTTCGTCGGCGAGCGATTCCACCGTGGGCAGGCGCGAATCGACCGCCAGCACTTCGTGGCCCAGCCGCACCAGCGAGCGCGCCACCGCCTGACCGAATCGCCCCAGGCCGATGACCATGATCGAGCCGGCGGGGTGGGCCGGGCGGCGCTGGGTGGCGGTCTTGAACTTATCCAACAAGGGGCTTCTCCTCGGGGTAACGGATGCGCGGGCGGTGGTTGCGCGCGGCCAGCGCCACGGCCAGCGTGATCACGCCGACGCGGCCGGAAAACATCAGCAGCAGCAGCACCATCTGCGCCGCGGGTGGCAGCGACGCGGTGATGCCGGTCGACAGGCCCACGTTGCCCGCGGCCGACACCACTTCGAACAGCACTTTTTCATAGCGCTCGTCGGTCATCGGCATGACGATCAGCAGGCCCAGCACGATGACGCCCGCGCTCAGCACCAGGATCGTCAGCGCCTGGCGCAGCACCGCGGGCGTGATGCGGCGGCCGCGGAACTCGGTGTCGGCGTTGCCGCGAATTTCGCTCCACACCGCCACCAGCAGGATGAAGAAGGTCGTCACCTTGACGCCGCCGCCCGTACCCGCGCTGCCGGCGCCGATGAACATCAGCAGGTAGTGCACCACGAAGGAATCGTCGGTCATGGCGCCGGTGTCGATGGCGTTGAAGCCCACCGAGCGCGCCGCCACCGACGTGAACAGCGCAGCCAGCAGGCGGTGGGGCACGTCCAGCGGCGCTATCGTCTTGGCGTTGTCCCATTCCGCCGCCAGTACCAGCGCCGCCCCCGTCAGCACCAGCGCGGCCGATCCCCACAGCGTCAGCACCGTGTGCATCGAATAATGGTGCTCGCGCCGGCCCCGGTAATGCCACAGCTCGTGGATGACCGGAAAGCCCAGCCCGCCGATGACGATGGCGCACATGACGGGCACCAGCACCCAGCCGTCGCGCACAAACTGCGACAGGCTGTCGGGCCAGAGCGAAAAACCGGCGTTGCAGAAGCCCGAGATGGCGTGGAACACGCCGTACCACGCCGCCTGGCCCCACGGCATGCCATGGCCCAGCGCAAAGCGCAGCGTGAGCCACAGCGCCACCAGTGCCTCGACGGCGGCCGTGACCACGAACACCACGCGCGCCACGCTGCCCACGTCGCCCAGCGAAAGCGAGCGCGTCTCGGCCTGCAGCAGCAGGCGCGAGCGCAGCCGCATGGCGCCGCCGGCCCACAGGATGAGCAGCGTGGCCGAGGTCATCATGCCGAAGCCGCCCAGCTGGATCATGCACAGGATGGCCGCCTGCCCGAAACCCGACCAGTAGGTGCCGGTGTCCACCACGCCCAGCCCGTTGATGCACACCGCCGACCACGCGGTGAACAGCGCCGTCATGAAGGGTGCGCTGCCCGGCTCTGCGCGCGAGAGGGGCAGCAGCAGCACCAGCGTGCCCACGGCGATGACCCCCAGGAAGGCCATGACCAGCACCAGCGCCGGGTGCCACGGACGCGGCGCGCCAGCGGGCGTGCCGCTGGCGGAGGGAAGTGCGTTCGAAAGGCGGGTGCTGGTCAAGCGTTGACGCAGGATGTGGTGGAAAGCGGGGGCGTGTAACTGTCCAATGGTAGCGCCCCGCCGGCACCCGCAACCACCCGGATGGCGCGCGGCATCGGAGGTCGGATGCCATCAGAGCGCAGGTGCGGGCTTCATCAGCGCGAATCGGGCGCGGTTGAGGCGCGGCGGGCGCAGCCATGCGGCTCTCTAGAATGGCGCGATAGCCGGTGCCCGTGGCCTGGCCAAGGAACAAGACCATGGTGCCCCACCTCATCACCGCCCTGTCCGGCCCCATCAACGAGCTGGAACAGCGCATTCTCGACGCCACGCCGGTGATTGAGCGCTGGTTCCGCCTGGAATGGATGGAGCACACGCCGCCGCTGTACTGCTCGGTCGACATTCGCAACGCCGGCTTCAAGCTGGCGCCGGTGGACACCAACCTGTACCCCGACGGCTGGCACAACCTGTCGCCCGAAATGCTGCCGCTGGCCGTGCAGGCGGCGCAGGCGGCGATCGAGAAGATCTGCCCCGAGGCGCGCAACCTGCTGATCGTGCCCGAGAACGGCAAGCCCAGCAGCTTCTACCTGGCCAGCCTGGCGCGGCTGCAGGAAATCTTTCGCATGGCGGGGTTGAACGTGCGCTTCGGCTCGGTCGACCCGGCGGTCAAGCGCAGCAGCTCGGTGACCTTGCTCGACGGCGAAAAACTGACGCTGGAGCCGGCGCAGCGCACGCGCTACCGTTTTGGCCTGAAGAATTTCGACCCGTGCACCATCCTGCTGAACAACGACCTGGCGGCCGGCGCGCCCGGCATTCTGGAAGACCTGCACGAGCAGCATCTGCTGCCGCCGCTGCAGGCCGGATGGAGCGTGCGGCGCAAGACCCGCCACTTTCAGTGCTATGAAGAAGTGAGCAAGCGCTTCGGCAAGCTGATCGGTATCGACCCCTGGCTCATCAACCCCCTGTTTGCCAGCTGCGGCGAGATCGACGTGCGCGAGCCCGAGGGCGCCGAATGCCTGCGCACGCAGGTCGATGCGCTGCTGACCAAGGTGCGCCGCAAGTACAAGGAATATGGCATCGGCGAAAAACCGTTTGTCGTCGTCAAGGCCGATCAGGGCGCGCGCGACATGGGCTACATGACGGTTCGCGACGCCAAGGAACTGGAGCCACTGGGCGCCCGCGGTCGCGCCAAGACGGCGGCGCCAGCCTTGCCGCGGGGCCAGGTCATCGTGCAGGAAGGCGTGCTGACCAACGAGCGCATACACGACGCGGTGGCTGAACCGGTGGTCTACATGATCGACCGCTATGTGGTGGGTGGCTACTACCGCGTGCATGCCGACCGCAGCACCGAAGACAGTCTGAGCGGCCCGGGCGCGCGCTACGTGCCACTGGCCTTTGATGGCAGCGCGCAATTGCCGCGGCCGGGCGTGCGCGCCGGCGCCAGCGCGCCAAACCGCTTTTACATGTACGGCGTGGTCGCGCGCCTGGGTTTGGTGGCGGCCAGCTACGAGCTGGAGGCGACCGACCCCGAGCTGCAGGCGCTGGGCTAACGCCCGCCTGCCCGCGCGGCAGTTGCCGCGCCGCGACACTGCCGCGCGCTCTGGGCCTGCATGTCAGCGACGCGGGAGGCTGGCCGGCGCACAATACCCTCTTCATCGACTGCTGGCGCCGTGCCCGAAGCGAGCGATCCCGAGGGCCGGCGTTTTTCGTGTCTGCATCCAAGTCCTCTCTCGGCGCGTTGACCTTGGCCGCCATCGGCGTCGCCTTTGGCGATATCGGCACCAGCGTGCTGTACACGATCAAGGAGGTGTTCGGCTCGGGCCACGTGCAGTTCACGCCCGACAACGTTTACGGCATCCTGTCCATGGTGTTCTGGACGCTCACCACCATCGTGTCGGTGAAGTACGTGCTGCTGGTGCTGCGCGCCGACAACAACGGCGAAGGCGGCCTGATCGCCATGCTGACGCTGGCCTCGCGCGCCGTGGCCGACCGGCCGGCGCTGCGCAACAAGATGCTGCTGGTGGGCATCTTCGGCGCCTGCCTGTTCTATGGCGATGGCGTCATCACACCGGCCATCACCGTGCTGTCGGCGGTCGAGGGCCTGGAGGTGGTGTCGCCCACGTTCAAGGACTGGGTGATTCCGCTCACGCTGATCATCCTGTTCGGCCTGTTCTTCGTGCAAAAGCGCGGCACGGCCGACATCGGCAAGTTCTTCGGCCCCATCATGATTCTGTGGCTGATGACGATCGGCGCGCTGGGCCTGTGGCAGATCATGAGCCACCCCGAAATCCTGTGGGCGCTGCTGCCCTGGTACGCATGGAAGTTCACCTGGCAGCACCCCGGCATCACCTTCATCATCCTCGGCGCCGTGGTGTTGTGCGTGACCGGTGGCGAGGCGCTGTACGCCGACATGGGCCACTTCGGCAAGAAGCCGATCCGCATCGCCTGGTTCTTCATTGCCATGCCGTGCCTCACGCTCAACTACTTTGGCCAGGGCGCGTTGCTGCTGTCGGAGCCCGAAGCGGTGAAAAACCCGTTCTTCAACATGGCGCCCGACTGGGCGCAGATGCCGCTGGTGGTGCTGGCCACCGCGGCGGCGGTGATCGCCTCGCAGGCGCTCATCTCCGGCGCCTACAGCGTCACCAAGCAGGTCATCCAGCTGGGCTACCTGCCGCGCCTGCAGGTGCTGCACACCAACGTGAAGGAGACCGGGCAGATCTACATGCCCTTCGTCAACTGGATGCTGTTTGCCATGATCGTGCTGGCCGTCGGCATGTTTCGATCGTCCAGCAATCTGGCGGCGGCCTACGGCATCGCGGTGACGACCGACATGCTGATCACCACGGTGCTCACCTTCTTCGTCATCCGCTACGCGTGGAAGCTGCCGCTGCTCATCTGCATCGGCGCCACCGGCATGTTCTTCGTGGTCGACATCCTGTTCTGGGCCTCCAACCTGCTGAAGCTCACGCACGGCGGCTGGTTTCCGCTGGTCATCGCCGGCGTCATCTTCACGCTGATGGTGACCTGGAAGGATGGCCGCGCGCTGTTGAACCAGTCGCTGCACGAAACCTCGTTGTCGCTGACGGATTTTCTGGAATCGATCTTCGTCGCGCCGCCCACGCGCGTGGCCGGCACCGCCGTGTTCATGTCGGCCGAGCAGGGCACCGTGCCCAACGCCTTACTGCACAACCTCAAGCACAACAAGGTGCTGCACGAGCAGAACCTGTTCGTCACCGTGCGCAGCCACGAGGTGCCGTGGATCGGCTTGAACAAGCGCCTCGAAGTCGAGCCGCTTGGCCACGACTGTTGGCAGGTCATGGTGCACTATGGCTTCAAGAACGACCCCGACCTGCCCAAGGCGCTGTCGCACATCACCGGCCGCGGCATCAAGCTGAACCCGATGACGACCAGCTACTTCCTGTCGCGCGACATCGTGGTGCCCACCATCGGCAAGGGCATGGCCACCTGGCGCGAAAAGCTGTTCGCGCAGATGCACCACAACGCCAGCGCGGCGGCCGAATTCCTCAAGCTGCCGAGCAACGCGGTGGTGGAGCTGGGGTCCAAGGTCGAAATCTGAGCCGCAGAGGTTGACCGCGCCTATCCCGCAACCCTGAATAGCTACAGAAACAAGAGCATCCGGGCGCAGCCGGTTTGGCGCGCCAGGCAGAAAGAGAAACCCCCATGTCAGAACGACGCAGCGCGCTTCCCGCCCTCACGCTGGGCGCCATCGGCGTGGTCTTTGGCGACATCGGCACCAGCGTGCTGTATGCCTTCAAGGAAGCCTTTGTCCACGGCCACATCACCATCAACGAACCCAGCGTGCTGGGCCTGTTGTCGATGTTCATCTGGGCGCTGATCATCGTGGTGGCGCTGAAGTACGTCAGCCTGGTGATGCGCGCCGACAACCACGGCGAAGGCGGCATGATGGCGCTGCTGGCGCTGGCCTCGCGCTCGGTTGGTCAGGCCTCGCGCATGCACGCGGTGATGCTGGCGGTGGGCGTATTCGGTGTGGCGCTGTTCTTTGGCGACGGCATCATCACGCCGGCCATCACGGTGCTGTCGGCGGTCGAGGGGCTGGAAATCGCCACCGAAGCGGCCAAGCCTTACGTCATCCCCATCACGCTGGCGGTGCTGGTGGCGCTGTTTCTGGTGCAGCGGCGCGGCACGGCCGACATCGGCAAGTGGTTCGGGCCGATCATGGTGCTGTGGTTCTTGTCCATCGGCCTGGCCGGCGTGGTGCAGATCGTGCAGCGGCCCGAGGTGCTGAAAGCGTTCTCGCCGCTGTATGGCATCGTGTTTGCGGCCGCCAATCCCAAGCTGGCCTTCATCACGGTGGGCGCGGTGTTCCTGTGTCTGACCGGCGCCGAAGCGCTGTATGCCGACATGGGCCACTTCGGCGTCACGCCGATTCGCGTGGCGTGGTTCGCGCTGGTCATGCCCTCGCTGGTGCTCAACTACCTGGGTCAAGGTGCGTTGGTGCTGGCGCACCCGGACGCGATCGAAAACCCGTTCTACCGCCTCTGTCCCGACTGGGCGTTGCTGCCCATGGTGGCGCTGGCCACGGCGGCATCGGTCATCGCATCGCAGTCGCTCATCTCGGGGGCATTCTCGGCCGGCAAGCAGGCCATCCAGCTGGGCTTTCTGCCGCGCATGACGGTCACGCACACCTCGGTGCGCGAGACCGGGCAAATCTACATCCCCGCCATCAACTGGCTGCTGCTGGCCGGCGTGGTGGTCGCGGTGGCGCTGTTCCGTTCGTCGTCCGCGCTGGCGGCGGCGTATGGCATTTCGGTCAGCCTGCTGATGGTCATCACCACCTGGCTGACGTATTTCGTGGTGCGCCACGGCTGGCATTACCCGGCCTGGGTGGCGCTGTCGGTGACGGGCGTGTTCCTGCTCATCGACGCGGTGTTCTTCACCTCCAACGCGCTCAAGTTCGTTGATGGCGGCTGGTTCCCGCTGCTGATCGCCGGCCTGCTCTACACCGTGATGGCGACCTGGCGGCGCGGGCGCGCGCTGCTCAGCGAAACCACGCGCGCGCATTCGATCGAACTCAGGCCCTTCCTCGACAGCGTGTTCACCGACGCCCCACGGCGCGTGCCGGGCACGGCGGTGTTTCTGTCGTCGGTGCAGGGCGTCACGCCCAGCGCGCTGCTGCACAGCCTGAAGCACTACAAGGTGCTGCACGAGCAGAACCTGTTCGTCACCGTGCGCAGCCACGAGGTGCCGTGGATCGGCATGGACAAGCGCATCCAGATTGAGCCGCTCGGCCACGACTGCTGGGAAGTCACGGTGAACTACGGCTTCAAGAACGACTTCGACATTCCCAAGGCGCTGCAGCACATCCGCGCGCGCGGCTGCGAGCTGGACCCGATGACCACCAGCTACTTCCTGTCGCGCGATATCGTGGTGCCCACGCTGGGCGGCGGCATGCCGCTGTGGCGCGAAAAGCTGTTCGCGCAGATGCACCACAACGCCAGCGCGGCGGCCGAATTCCTCAAGCTGCCGAGCAACTCGGTGGTCGAGCTCGGGTCCAAGGTCGAAATCTGAAGCAAAAAGAGCCGCCTGCGCTTATCCGTTCAGCGCAGGCAGCTATTTAATCAATAGCAAAACAGGTCAGTCCGCCTCGATCTTCGACGTCTTCACCACCGTCGCCCAGTTGGCGTAGTCGGCCTTGACCTTGGCGTCCAGTTGCGCGGGCGTCTGGTAGTCGGCCGTCGCGCCTTGCTCCAGCGCCTTTTGCTTGAAGGCCGGGTCGGCCATCACCTTTTGCACATCGGCGCTCAGCTTGGCGGCAATGTCCTTGGGCATGGCGGCCGGCGCGAACAGGGCGAACCACGAATCGGGCGTCAGCTTGGGGTAGCCGGCCTGCGCGGTGGTGGGCACGTCGGGCAGGCTGGCCAGGCGTTCCTTGCCCGTCACTGCCAGCACGCGCAGCTTGCCGCTGGCGATGTGCTGCATGAAGGGCGGCGCGGTGCCAAACGTCAGCTGGACCTGGCCGGCCAGCAGGTCCTGCAGCGCGGGGCCGGTGCCTTTATACGGCACGTGCACCATGTGGATGCCGGCCTGCTGCTCCAGCATGGCGCCGGTCACGTGCTGCAGCGAGCCGTTGCCGGACGAGGCGTAGTTCAGCTTGCCGGGGTTGGCCTTGGCATAGGCGACGAGTTCGGCCAGCGTTTTGGCCGGCACGTCGCTGCGCACCACGATGATCTGCGGCGCCGACAGCACGTTGGCAATCGGCTGGAAATCGGCCAGTTCCCACTGCCGCGCCTTGGTCAGATGCGGCGAAATGACGTGATAGCCCGAATACTGCATCAGCAGCGTGTAGCCATCGGCCGGCGCGCGCTTGACGATGGAAGCCGCGATGGCGCCGTTGCCGCCGGCCTTGTTGTCCACCACCACCGACTGCCCCAGCGCCGGGCCCAGCGCCTGCGCCAGCATGCGCGCCGACAGATCCGTCGTGCCGCCCGCCGCGGCGGGCACCACGAAGGTGATGGGCTTGGTGGGATAGGCCTGCGCCCACGCGCCGCCTGCGAACAGCGCGGCAGCCAGGGCGATGAAGTGTTTGCGGTGCATGTGCATGGTGTGTCTCCTTGTGCTTTGAATTTAATAGCGTCTGGCGCTTGTCTGGCAAGCGCCAGACGCCCGTTTGTTTTGCGAGTCGTGTGTTCAGTCGACCTTGGCGCCCGTATCGGCCACCACCTGTTTCCACAGCGCCAGGTCGGACTTGACCAGCGCGCCCAGCTCGGCGGGTGACCCCTTGAACGGCTCGGCGCCCACGCCGGCCAGCTTGTCGATCACGTCCTTGTCGTCCAGCGCCTTCAGCACTTCGGCCTGCAGGCGCTCGACCACCGCCTTGGGCGTGCCGGCCGGCGCGAACATGCCGTACCACGGCGTCTTGCCAAAGCCCTTGAGGGTTTCGCCAATGGTCGGCGCATCGGGCAGCGCCTTCACGCGCTTTTCATTCACCACGCCCAGCACCTTCAGCTTGCCGGCCTTGATGAACGCAATCGACGACGGCAGCGACTGCACCGACAGCGGCACCTGCCCGCCCACCACGTCGGTGGCGGCGGCGGCCGAGCCTTTATAGGGGATGTGCGTCAGGTCAATGCCGGCGGCCTTTTCCAGCATGGCGCCGATCAGGTGGTTCAGCGTGCCATTGCCGGCCGAGGCAATGCTGTACTTGCCCGGCGCCGCCTTGGCCAGCGCGATCAGTTCTTTGACGTTGTTGGCGGGAAAGCTCGGATGCGCCACCAGCGCGTAACCCGCATGGGCCAGCGGCGCCACGGGCTCGAAGTCCTTCACCGGGTCGAAGCCGGTGCTCTTGTACAGCCACGGGTTGATGACCTGCGCGCTGTCGGCCTGCACCAGCAGCGTGGTGCCGTCGGCCTTAGCCTTGCCGACGAAGGCGGTGCCGATGTTGCCGCCCGCGCCGGGGCGGTTGTCGATGATGACGGACTGGCCCAGTTGCTGCGACAGCTTCTGGCCGATGACGCGCGCAATCGCGTCGTTCGCGCCGCCGGCCGCCTGCGGCACCACCAGGGTGATCGGCTTGGACGGAAAGCGCTCCTCGGCTTGCAGCGGCAGCGCGAGGCAGCACGCCGCCAGCAGCAGCGATAGGGTCATGACCCGGCGGTGGGGGTGAAGCTTCAAGAGGGGTCTCCTTGGCAATGCGTGACAGTTTTTTCAAGCTGCGCGGGCCAGCGCCCGCTCGCGAATGGTGTCGAAATCGGCCGGCACCGGATGCAGGTCGAGCCGCTGCCCGGCCTTGACGATCTGGCTCGGCACGTCGTGGCCGATCAAACCCGGCAGGCGTTGCGACGCGGCGATGAGCGCGGGCAGATCGACGCCCGTGTCGTAACCCATCAGGTCCAACGCATGCACGATCTCTTCGGTGCAAACGTTGCCCGTGGCGCCGGGCGCGTAGGGGCAGCCGCCCAGGCCGCCGAGGGAAGTGTCGAAGCGGTCTGCACCCGCGTCGATGCCGGCCAGCACGTTGGCCAGCCCCATGCCGCGCGTGTTGTGGAAGTGCAGCGTCAGTGCAATGCCCGGCCAGCGCTCGCGCGCCGCGCGCGTGATGGCCGCCACCTGCGTCGGGTACGCCATGCCCGTGGTGTCGCACAGCGTCAGGCCCTGCACGCCCAGGTCGACAAAGCGCTGCGCCCAGCCGAACACGCCGTCCACCGGCACGTCGCCCTCCATCGGGCAGCCGAACACGCACGACAGCGACACGTTGACTGGCACGCGCGCCGCCTGCGCCGCGCGCACCACCTGCACCAGCCCCGCGAACGACTGCTCGCGCGTCATGCGCAGGTTGGCGAGGTTGTGCGTCTCGCTGGTGGACATCACCAGATTCAGCTCGTCCGTGCGCGACTCGATGGCGCGCTCGGCGCCGCGCACGTTGGGCACCAGCGCGGTGTAGACCACGCCCGGCGCGCGCCGAATTTCGCGCATCACGATCTCGGCATCGCGCAGCGCGGGAATGGCGGTGGGCGAGGTGAACGAAGTCACCTCGATCTTGGCCAGGCCGGTGGCCGACAGCGCGTCGATCAGTGCAATCTTGTCCTCGGTCGGCACGAACTGCGCCTCCATCTGCAGGCCGTCGCGCGTGCCCACTTCCTGCATGTGGATGCGGCGCGCGGCGCCGTGCCAGCGGCTCGTCATTTCACCAACCCCCGGTCGGCCAGCCATTGCTGGATGAGCGCGGCCACCTGATCGGAGTTGCGGTCCATCATCATCATGTGGCTGTTGCCGTGGATGCCGCGCTGCGGCAGCACGATCACGTCGCCGCGCCCGCCCGCGTTCACGATGCCTTGCCGGAACGCCTCCTGGCGCTTGAAGATGGCCTGCCAGAACGGGTACTGGTCCAGGTAGTCGCCCCACACCCACAGCATGGGCACGTTCTTCAGGCGCGCGAAATCGGCCGTGGCCGGGTCGGGCGAACCGCTGGTTTCCACCGCCACCAGCGCCTTCACCTTGTCGGGGTATTTCAGCGCCGAATTGAAGGCGAAGTTGCCGCCCTGGCTGTGCACCACGATCACGCACGGGCAGGCCTGGTTCACGTAGGCGTCGTAAGCGGCCTGCGTGGCGGCGTCGTTGGAGGCCCAGCGCGGAATGCTCTGCTTGGTGAACTGCGCAAAGCTCGCCACCGGAAACTGCGTGCCTTCAAGAGCGACGCGCTTGGCCGGATCGGTGTCGTAGGTCTTGCCAAAGCGGAACAGCTCCCAGGCTTCCTTGCCGGTGCGGAACACTGGCTCGCCCTTGAAGATTTCCGGGTAGCGCGCCCACGAGGCGCGGCCGCGCTCCACGGCATCGCTCACGTACACGTCCCAACCCTGGCGCAGGAAGAACATCTCCCAGCCGGGGCCGCCATCGGGCTTGGTCTCGAAGGTCATGCCGGCCAGGCCGCCGCCATGCCAAAGCAGCAGCGGCACTTTGCCGCGCGGATCGGCCAGGCGCGTGTAGCGCGCGTACATCTGCTCCACGGCAAAGTCGCCGTTGGGGTTGAGCTTGACCGGCGGCGAGCCGGGGCTGTAGACGATTTCCTTCTCCGGCAGGCCGCTCAGCGTGACGGCGCGGCCACCCACGTGGTAGCTGCCCACCTCCTTCACGCGCAGGCCGTCGGCGCTGCCGCAGGCGGCCAGCAGGGCGCTGCAGGCGGTGGCGGCCAGCAGCAGGGTGCGGCGAATCGCTGGGATGTACATGGCTTGTCTCCTGGTGTGGTGGCTCATTGTCAGGATGCAGCGCCGGCGACGATGCCGCGCTGGCGCAAGGTGGCAATCTGCTCGGTGCTCAAACCCATCTGGCGCAGCACCGCATCGGTGTCGTCGCCCACGTGCGGCGCGCTGCTGCGCACGGTGCCGGGCGTGGCCGACAGCTTGGGCACGATGCCCGGTACTTCCACCGTGTCGCCGTCGCGCGTGCGTTGCTGCAGGATCATGTCGCGCGCGCGGTAGTGCGGGTCTTCCGCAATGTCCTTGGCGGTGTAGACCTTGCCCGCCGGCACGCGCGCGGCCGCCAGCGCGTCCATCACCTGTTGCACCGTCTGCCCTTGCGTCCACGCGCCGATGGCGGCGTCAATCTCGCCCACGCGCGCCACGCGGCCGGCGTTGTCGGCGAGATCCGGCGCTTGCCCCAGATCGTCGCGGCCGATGGTGCGCATCAGCCGCTTGAAGATGCTGTCGCCGTTGCCCGCCACCAGCACCCAGCCGTCGGTGCAGGCGTAGGCGTTGCTGGGCGCAATGCCCGGCAGCGCGCTGCCGGCCGCTTTGCGCACGGCGCCGAACGCGCTGTATTCGGGCAGCAGGCTTTCCATCACGTTGAACACGGCCTCGTGCAGCGCCACGTCGATCACCTGGCCCGCGCCGCCATTCACCTTGCGGTGGTACAGCGCCATCATCACGCCGATGACGCCGTGCAGCGCCGCCAGCGTGTCGCCAATCGACACGCCCACGCGCACCGGCACGCGGCCCGGCTCGGCCGTCAGGTGGCGCAGGCCGCCCATGGCTTCGCCGATGACGCCAAAGCCCGGCAGGTCGCGGTACGGCCCGGTCTGACCGTAGCCTGAGATGCGCAGGATGACCAGGCCGGGGTTGAGCGCGTGCAGTTCGTCGGGCGATAGGCCCCAGCCTTCCAGCGTACCGGGGCGAAAGTTCTCGATCAGCACGTCGGCCTCGGCGATCAAGTCGCGCGCCAGCTGTTGCCCTTCAGGTTGGCGCAAGTCAATCGCCACCGAGCGCTTGTTGCGCGACTGCACCTGCCACCACACCGAAGTGCCGTGCTTGATCAGCCGCCAGTTGCGCAACGGATCGCCCGCGCCGGGCGGCTCGATCTTCACCACGTCGGCGCCGAATTCGCCCAGCGTCTTGCCGGCAAACGGCCCGGCAATCAATTGGCCCATCTCGACCACGCGCACGCCAGCCAGGGCCATGGGGGCGGGGGGATTCATGCGGTCTCCTGCAGAGTTGTTGTGGCGTCAGATGATGGCGTCCCTGGTGCAATCTTGCGCCAGCATGGCAGCGCGGACAAAGTGGCATTTGGCGAGCCTGCCATCGCATTTGGGCATGGCTGGCGTAGCATGCGGTGATGCGGCTCGACCCCGTCTCCCTGCGCCTGTTCGTCGCCGCGATGGAAACCGGCGCCATTGCCCGCGCGGCCGCGCGCGAGCACATCGTGGCCTCGGCTGCGAGCCGACGTCTGGCGGAACTGGAATCGCAACTCGGCGTGGCCCTGTTCACGCGCGGCAACCGCGGCATGGCGCCCACGCCCGCCGCCTTTGAGCTGCTGCACCTGGCGCGCGGCGTGCTGAACGAGCTGGACGGCATCGCGCAGCAGATGCGCGAGCATGGTGCCGGCCTGCGCGGGCATGTGCGCCTGGCGGCCAACATCTCGGCCATCACGCAGTTTCTGCCGACCGATCTGGCGCGCTTCATGGCGCTGCACCCGCAGGTGGATGTGCGGCTGCAGGAGTTGATCAGCAGCGCGGTGGCGCGCGCCGTGGCGGAGAACGCGGCCGACATCGGCATCCTGAGCGACAGCCACTACGGCGAGCAGCCCACGCCGCTGACGCTGCTGCCCTATCGGCAGGACGAGCTGGTGCTGGTGGTGCCCGCCGGCCACACGCTGGCGCGGCGCCGGCGCGTGCAACTGCGGGATGCCATGGCGTTCGACCTGATCGGCATGCACCCCGGCAGCGCGATTCACCAACTGCTGCAGCGCGGCGCGGCCGAAGCCGGCCGCCCGCTGCGCCTGCGCATGCACGTGACGGGCTACGACGCGCTGTGCCTGATGGTGGCCGCCGGCCTGGGCGTGGGCGTGATGCCGCGTGGCAGCGCGGCGCTGTATGCGCACCTGGCGATCCGCGTGCTGACGCTGGATGAGCCCTGGGCGCAGCGCCGGCTGGCATTGTGCGTGCGCTCGATGCCGGCGCTGACGCCCGTGGCGCGCCAACTGGTGGCGCACCTGACGAATACCGAGAATCCGAGTCTTTTGGGCCGCGGGCGTTGATCGGACAAGCGCAGACAGCTATCAAAAATAAAGCAATCTGGCGCGGCCGCGCGACCCGCGACAATCGCCGCCATGCGTTTTTTCAGAGATCTGAGTGCCTCGTCCGCCACCGCCGGCGTGGTGGCGGTGCTGGTGGCCTACAGCAGTTCGGTGGCCATCGTGTTCCAGGCGGCGCAGGCCTTTGGCGCCACGCCGGCGCAGGTGGCGTCGTGGATGTGGGCGCTGGGCCTGGGCATGGGGCTGTGCACCGCGCTGCCGTCGCTGGTGCTGCGCCAGCCCGTGATGGTGGCCTGGTCCACGCCCGGCGCGGCGGTGCTGGCCACGGCGGGGGTGGCTGGCGGCTTCTCGATGGGCGAGGCGGTGGGCGCCTTCATGGTGTGCGCCGCGCTGATCGTCGTGGCCGGCGCCACCGGCTGGTTCGAGCGCGTGATGAACCGCATCCCCATGGCCATTGCCGCCGCGCTGCTGGCGGGCGTGCTGGCGCGCTTCGGCCTGCAGGCCTTTGGCGCGGCGCAGATGGCGCTGCCGCTGGTGCTGACGATGCTGGGCGTGTACCTGCTCGGCCGGCGGCTGGCGCCGCGCTACGCGGTCATGGCCACGCTGCTGGCCGGCATCGCGGTGGCGGCGCTGGGCGGGCAGATCCAGTCGCCGGGCCTGCATGGCGTGCGCGACGCGCTGGCGCGGCCGGTGTTCATGGCGCCGGTGTTCCACTGGCAGGCGGTGGTCAGCCTGGCGCTGCCGCTGTTCGTGGTGACCATGGCCTCGCAAAACCTGCCCGGCGTGGCCGTGATGCGCGCCACGGGCTACGCGCTGCCGGTGTCGCGGCTGATCACGCTGACCGGCGTGGTCACGCTGCTGCTGGCGCCGTTTGGCGCCTTTGCGCTCAACTTCAGCGCCATCACCGCCGCCATCTGCATGGGCGACGAGGCGCACCCCGACAAGGCGCGCCGCTACACCGCGGCCACGGTGTGTGGGCTGCTGTACCTGCTGCTGGGCGTGTTCGGCGCCGCCATCGCGGCGCTGCTGGCGGCCTTTCCGGCGGCGCTGGTGCTGGCCATCGCCGGGCTGGCGCTGCTCGGCAGCATCGGCAACGGCCTGACGCAGGCGCTGGCCGATGAGGGCACGCGCGAGGCGGCGCTGATCACCTTTCTGGTCACGCTCAGCGGCGTGGTCATCGCCGGCATCGGCTCGGCCTTCTGGGGCGTGGTGGCCGGCAGCGTGGCGCTGTTTGTGCAACAGTACGGGCGCAACAAAAATCCCGCACCATGAAACTGCTGATCGTCGCCGACCCCATCGAGTCATTCAAGACCTACAAGGACACCACCTACACCATGATGCGCGAGGCCGCGCGGCGTGATCACAGCATCACCGTGTGCGAGCCGCGCCACCTGCGCTGGCAAAGCGGGCAGCAGGTGATGGCGCAGGTGCGCGACATTGCGCTGACCGGCGACGAGAAAGCCTGGTTCACCGAATCCGCCCGCCGCGAGGCTGCGCTGGCTGACTTCGACGCCGTGCTGATGCGCAAGGACCCGCCCTTCGACGCCGAATTCATCTACGCCACCCACCTGCTGGAGCAGGCCGAGCGCGAGGGCGCGCGCGTGATCAACAAGCCGGCGGCCTTGCGCAACCACCCCGAGAAGCTGGCGGTGATGGAGTTTCCCCAGTTCGTCGGCCCCACCCTGGTCACGCGCTCGCCCGACGATGTGAAGCGCTTTCACGTTGAGCATGGCGACATCGTCTGTAAGCCGCTCGACGGCATGGGCGGCATGGGCATCTTCCGCGTCGGGCCGGATGGGTTGAACCTGGGCTCCATCATCGAGACGCTGAACCACCACGGCGCCACCACCTTCATGGTGCAGCGGTTTCTGCCCGAGATCACGGCGGGCGACAAGCGCATCATCATCATCGACGGCGAGCCCGCGCCCTTCGTGCTGGCGCGCATCCCTCAGGGCAGCGAGGTGCGCGGCAACCTGGCCGCGGGCGGCAAGGGCGTGGCCCAGCCCATCACCGATGCCGACCGCGCCACCGCGCGCGCCATCGGCGCCGTGCTGGCGCCGCGCGGGCTGCTGCTGATCGGGCTGGACATCATCGGCACCAGGGTGACCGAGATCAACGTCACCAGCCCCACGGGTTTCCGCGAAATCCTGGACCAGACCGGGTGCGATGTGCCGGCGCTGTACATGGACGCGGTGGAGCGGGCCATCGGCTGACCGCCTGCACAACGACCGCCCGTCGGGCGCTTGGCTGACACCGAAACCCCGGCGGCTTTGGCAGACTCCGTGACATGAACGACCGCGCCGCCGCCCCCAGAAAACCCTTCTCCATGATCCGCGAATTCCACCTCGCGGACTGGTTCACGCTGGCCAACGCCGTGTGCGGCGTGGGGGCGATGTTTGCCATCATCACCTTCATCCAGACCGGCGACGTGCACCACGTGTACTACGCCTGCGCGCTGGTGCTGGCGGCGCTGGTGTTCGACATATTCGACGGCCGCGTGGCGCGCTGGCGGCAAAAGTCGTCGCTGCTGGGGCGTGAGCTGGATTCGCTGGCCGACGTCATCTCGTTCGGCGTGGCGCCGGCGCTCATCGCCTACGGCGTGGGCATGCAGGGCCTGTGGGACCGCGTGGTGCTGGCTTTCTTCGTGGCGTGCGGCGTGTCGCGCCTGGCGCGCTTCAACGTGACGGCCGAGGCGATGTCGGCCGGTGGCGACAAGGTCAAGTACTTCGAGGGCACGCCGATCCCCACGTCGATGCTGCTGGTGGCGCTGCTGTGGGCGGCCGCCGCCACGGGCGCCATCGGCCCCGCGCTTTGGGGCGGCGCGGTGAAGATCGGCGGCTTTACGTTGCACCCGCTGGTGCTGCTGTACCTGCTGTCCGGCTCGCTGATGATCAGCCGGATTCGCATCCCAAAGCTTTGAGTTTCAGCAAAAAAGGCCTCCAGCGCTTGACTGGTAAGCGCCGACAGCTATCAATTCAATAGGTTGCTGCGATCCCCGCGCGGCGCCTATCATCGGTCGCTGATGCCCGATTCAGACCAAGCCCCTTCCACCACAGCGCCCGACGACGCCGACCTGGGCGCGCTGGCGCCGTTCCAGCATGGGGTGTTCACCATGCTGTGGAGCACGTGGCTGATCGCCAACCTGTGCATGTGGATGAACGACGTGGCGGCGGCGTGGCTGATGACCACGCTGACGTCCACGCCGATCTGGGTGGCGCTGGTGCAGACGGCGGCCACGCTGCCGGTGTTCCTGCTGGGGTTGCCCTCGGGCGCGCTGGCCGACATCCTGAACCGCAAGCGCTTCTTGTTCTTCACGCAGGTGTGGGTGGCGGTGGTGGGTGCGCTGCTGGCGCTGGCGGTGTTCATGGGGGTGGTGACGCCGCCGCTGCTGCTGGTGCTGCTGTTCCTCAATGGCGTGGGGCTGGCGCTGCGCTGGCCGGTGTTTGCCGCCATCGTGCCTGAGCTGGTGCCGCGCGCCAAGCTGCCGGCGGCGCTGGCGCTCAACGGCGTGTCGATGAACGCGTCGCGCATCATGGGGCCGCTGATCGCGGGCGCGGTGATCGCCAGCCTGGGCAGCGCCTGGGTGTTCCTGCTCAACGCCGTGCTGTCGGTGGCGGCGGCGGTGGTCATCACGCGCTGGCAGCGCGAGCACAAGCCGCATCCGCTGGGCCGCGAAAGCCTGCGCGGCGCCATGCGCGTGGGCCTGCAGTACGTGGCGCAGTCGTACCACCTGAAGGGCGTGCTGCTGCGCATCGCCATCTTCTTCTTCCATTCCACCGCGCTGATGGCGCTGCTGCCGCTGGTGGCGCGCCAGATCAAGGGCGGCGACGCGGGCACCTTCACCGTGCTGCTGGCGGCCATGGGCGCGGGCGCCATCGCATCCACCTTTGCGCTGCCGCGCCTGCGCCAGCTGTATTCGCGCGACCGGCTGGTGCTGCTGGGCGCGGGCGTGCAGACGGCGACGATGGCGCTGATGGCGGTCAACACCCACATCTGGCTGGGCGTGCTGGCCATGGCGCTGGGCGGCGCGGCGTGGCTGACCACGGCCAACACGCTCAGCGTGTCGGCGCAGATCAGCCTGCCCGACTGGGTGCGCGCGCGCGGCATGTCGATGTACCAGATGGCGATCATGGGCGCGGCCGCGTCGGGCGCGGCCGTGTGGGGCCAGGTGGCCACCTGGAGCAGCGTGCCGATGGCGCTGGGCCTGGGCGCGGCCAGCGGCATTGCGGCCATGGCCTTTGCCAACTGGCGCTGGCCCGACCGCGGCGTGATCGAAGACCCCACGCCCGCCGGTGCACTGCCGCGCCCCAGCGTGAGCGCGCCGCCCGAGAGCGGGCACGTGATCGTCACCGTCGAATACGTGATCGACCCCGAAGACGGCCCCGCCTTTCGCACGCTGATGGAAGAAAGCCGCCGCTCGCGCCTGCGCCAGGGCGCGGTGGAGTGGGATCTGCTGGCCGACATCCACGAGCCGGGCCGTTACATCGAGGTGATCGAGGACGCGTCATGGACCGATCACCTGCGCCGCTTCGAACGCGCCAGCGCCGCCGACGTGGCGCTGCGCGAGCGCAAGCTGGCGTTCCACATCGGCGACGAGCCGCCGCGCGTGCGCCGCACGGTGCGCCAGAGCACGGTGCGCGGCACGTGAGGGTGCGAGCCCGGCGGTTTGGCGTGCAATAGGCCGCCAGCGCTTTTCCTCGGTGCGCAGACAGCTATCGTATCAATAGCGTCTTGAGGCGCTGGCAGCGCACGGCGCTCACACCGCCAGCGGCGTGCCGTCCACGAAGACCTTCAGCTCGCCCGGCTCGAAATGCGTCCACCGCTCGTCGCGCGTCAGCGGCGTGGTGGCGACCACGGCCACGCGGTCGTCGGGCGTGGTGTGCTCGGCAAAGTTGACCGACAGGTCCTCGTCGGCCAGCCGCGCCGACGCAAACGGGTGCTGGCGCACGATGTAGCACAGCTTGGTCGAGGCATGCGCCCACAGCGCCTCGCCGTTGGACAGCAGGAAGTTGAACGTGCCGTGCGCGGCCACGCGCGGCACCAGCTCGCGCAGCGTGCGCGTCAGCTCGGCCACCGGCGGCACGCTGGCGTGCGCCTTGGCCAGTTCCTGCATCAGCCAGCAGAAGGCCTGTTCGCTGTCGGTGTCGCCCACGGGCCTGAAGTGGCTGTGCAGGCGCGGCGCGTAGTCCTTCAGGTCGCCGTTGTGCGCAAACACCCAGTAGCGGCCCCACAGCTCGCGCACGAAGGGGTGGCAGTTCTGCAGCATCACCTGGCCCACCGTGGCCTTGCGGATGTGCGAGATGACCAGCCGGCTCTTGATCGGGTAGCGGCGGATCAGCTCGGCCACCGGCGATTCGGCGGCGGCGCCGGGGTCGACGAACAGGCGCACGCCGCGCCCCTCGAAGAAGGCGATGCCCCAGCCGTCGGCGTGGTGGTCGGTGCGGCCGCCGCGCTGCGCGAAACCGGCGAACGAGAACGTCACGTCGGTCGGCGTGTTGCAATTCATCCCGAGCAGCTGGCACATGGGCTGAATCCTACCCGCGCCAGGAGCCTGCGCGGCAGAAGATGCGTCGGCTGCAACGCGCGAGAAAACGGTCCATCGCGGCGCTACCTCCGGCGCCCATAGCTCGGCTATGGGCTGGTCGGTACCACCACGCTGTCCTCGTTTTTCGCACGTTTCGCTTCGACGCCTTCTGCCGCGTAGACTCCTAGGTCAGGCGCCCGTGCGTGCCCAGCCCGCGCGCCGCCAGCATGGCCAGCGCGCACAGTGCGGCCAGCATCAAGAACACCTCGTCGAACGCGGCCAGCCGCGCGGCCGGGTACGCGCCGTCGGTCAGCGACGTGCCGTGCGCGGCCAGGCGCCACTCCAGCGCGATGCCGCACAGGCTGACGCCCGCCGCGCCGCCCAGCATGCGCACGAAGTTGATGGCGCTGGAGGCCTGCGAGATCAGCGCCTTGTCCAGCCCGCGCATGGCGCCCAGGTTGAGCGACGGCAGGATGAAGCCCAGGCCGACGCGGCCGACGATGGTCAGCCCCATCAGCCACCACAGGCTGCCGCCCAGCTGCATCGTCACCATGGCGGCGAACGACAGCGCCAGCAGCGACAGCCCGGTGCTGACCAGGCCGCGCGCCGGCATGCGGTCGGCCAGCCGCGCTGCCAGCGGAATCACCACCGCCAGCACCAGCCCGGACGGCAGCAGGATGGCGCCCACACTGGCCGCCGACAGGCCCAGGCCCATCTGCATGTACACCGGCAGCAGGTAGGTCGAGCCGAACAGCGCCGTGCCGTAGATCAGCGCCACCAGCGCGCCCATGGCAAATGGCCGCCACGCGTACAGCCGCAGGTTCATCAGCGGCGCCTGCCCGGCCGCCATGCGGCGCTTCTGCCACAGCACGAAGCCGGCCCCGCACGCCAGCGCCAGCACCAGCAGGCCCAGCGCCTCGGCGGGCGGCCCGCGGCGCAGGGCGACCAGGCCGTTCAGCAGGCTCAGCGTGCCCAGCGTGCCGACCGCCAGGCCAACCCAGTCCAGCGACTCGTCCCGGTTGGCCATCGCACCGCCCGGCGCCGTGGTCGGCACATAGCGGTGCGCCAGCCACAGCGACACGGCGCAGAACGGCGCCACCATGAAGAAGATCGAGCGCCAGCCGAACGCATCGACCAGCAGCCCGCCAATCGACGGCCCCACCGCCGGCGCCAGCACCACGCCCATGCCGAACAGCCCACTGGCGCGGCCCTGCTCGTGCGGCTCGAACGCGCGCATGATGACGATGGCCGGAATCGGCTGCACCACACCGGCCGCCAGACCCTCGACCACGCGCGCCAGAAGCACCAGCTCGAAGGTCTGCGCCAAGCCGCCCAGCAGGCCGCCGGCCAGCAGCAGCCACATGCAGCCGGCGTAGGTGGCGCGGTAGCCGTAGCGCGCCAGCAGCCAGGGCGTCACCAGCATCGACACCGTGCTGGCCACCATGAAGCCGCTGGTGACCCACTGCGCGCGTTCCTGCCCCAGCGCGAACTGGTGCGACAGACCGGGAATGGCCACGTTCACCACCGTGGACGACATGATCGACGCCATCACGCCCACCATCAGCGCGACCAGCAGCAGCCAGCGGTAGCGCTCGCCATAGCGCGCGCGCAGCGCGGCTACCGAACCAGGTGGGGCATCAGGCGGCGGGCTGGGCATGGCGCGGCAGGGGGTGGGGTGGGGCGCGCCGGAGGGGCGGCGCGGCCCACCCTATCATGCCCGCACGCGCGGGCGGTGCCCGGCGCGCGCTGGACGAAGGGCCTGCCATGCGGCCAGGGGCTGACGCAGGCGGCGCCCCGCCCCCGCGTCATTGCGCCTTGATGCCGGCTGTCTTGACCAGCCGGCTCCAGTAGCCCAGTTCGCTGGTGATGAGCTTGCCGAACTCGATCGGCGTGTTCGGGTCGGCCGGCGTCATGCCCAGTTCGGTCAGGCGCGTCTTGACTTCGGGCTGCGCCATGATGCCGGCCAGCGCCTTGTTCCATTGGTAGACGACGGGCACCGGCGTGCCCCGGGGCGCCACCACGCCTTCCCATTCGCGAATTTCGAAGCCGGTGACCCCCGCTTCAGCCACCGTCGGCACAGAAGGCAGCGCGGCCAGCCGGGTTGGGCTGGTGACCGCCAGCGCCTGCACCTTGCCGCCACGCGCCATGGGCACGGCCACCGACGTGGTGGCGAACATGGCATCCACCTGGCCGCCCAGCAGGCCCTGCACCGCCTCGGCCGGCCCTCGGAACGGCACGTGCAGCATCTTCACCTGCGCGGTCTGGCTGAAAGTTTCGCCCAGCAGGTGCGCGGGCGAGCCGATGCCGCCGGAACCATAGGTGAGCTTGCCGGGCTGCGCCTTGGCGCGGTCGACCAGGTCGCGCAGCGACTTGATCGGTGAATGCGCCGGCACCACCAGCACGTTGTAGATCCAGGCGACGTTGGCCACCGGCGCCAGGTCGCGCGCGGTGTCGTAGGGCATCTTGCCGAACAGCTCCGGCAGCACGGTGTGGGTCAGAAACAGAATGCCCATGGTGTAGCCGTCGGGCGCGGCCTTGGCCACCGCGTCCATGCCGATCATGCCGGTGGCGCCGGGTTTGTTGTCGACCACCACGGGTTGCTTCCAGTCGTGCTGCAGGCGCTCGCCGATGGTGCGCGCCAGCACGTCGGGCGGGCTGCCCGGCGGCAAGGGCACGATGATGCGGATCGGCTTGCTGGGGTACGCGGACTCGGCCCGCGTCAGCGTGGCCCAGGGCAGGGCGCTGGCGGCGGCAAGGGTGGTCAGGGCGTGGCGGCGGCGGATCATGATGGCTCCTGAGAACGACAAGGGAAAGGCGTGGCCCTCAGGCCGCGGAGGACACGGGTGGAAAGAAGTGCACGCCGTACTCGTCGGCCACCTGCACCACCTCGGCCGGGCTGGACATGTTGTGGATGCGCCGGTACAAGTCGACCAGCCGGCCGGCCGGCGCGGCCCAGAACAGCGCCGTCACGGGCTTGCCGGAGTTGTTGAAGAAGGCGTGCGGAATGCCGCGCGGCATGCGCACCAGGTCGCCGGTGGCGGCCGATGTCTTGCGGCCGTCCAGCAGCAGATCGATGCGGCCGTCCAGCACGAAGATGTATTCGTCCTGCGCGTGGTGCACGTGCGGCGGCACGAAGGTTTCTTCGGGGAAGGTCGCGTGCCAGGCAAAGCTTTCTTCCGTCACCTGCTTGGGCACGTAGATTTGCCCCAGGATGTTCCAGGACACGCCGTCCAGGCTGGCGTTGGCGCGCGTGATGTCGGGGGATTCAGCCATGTTCGGCCTCCTTGGTTGGGGGGTGGGACGCCGTGGTGGCGGCCGGCTCGGCCAGCCGCGCGAGCGTCGGCTTGACGATGGGGTTGGTGGAGGCAAAGCGCGGCTTGAAATGCGGCCGCGCCTGCGCCAGATCCTGCTCGTCCCAGTAGCCGATCAGGATGCCGCCTTCGGTGATGCGCTCCTGCACCTGCACCGATTCGATGGCGCCGTCGGACACCGTGGCGCGGTGGCGCGGCTGGCGCGCCCACTTGAACAGCGCCTCGTGCAGGCGCGCGCGCGCGGCCACGTGCTCGGGTGCGTCGCTGGCGCCCATGTCGTGCAGCTCGTTCGGGTCTTGCTGCAAGTCGAACAACATGGGGCGGAAGGTCTCGAACAGCACGTATTTCCAGCGTTCGTCGCGGATCATGCGCATCCAGGCGTCGCGCGGCTTGACCTGCAGAGCGATGCGCGAGTCCTGGAACGAGAAGTCGTATTCGCACACCACGTGTTCGCGCCAGTCGGTTGGCTGGCCGAACAGCAGCGGCCGCAGCGAGCGACCATCCAGGATGTGCGGCACGGCCGCGCCGCCGTACACGTCGAGAAAGGTGGGCGCCAGGTCGATGGCTTCCACCAGCCGGTCGCAGCGCGTGCCGCGCGTGGCGTCGGCGCGCGGATCGGGGTCGACCACGATCAGCGGCGTGCGGATCACCGGCTCGTGGAACAAGTCCTTTTCGCCCATCCAGTGATCGCCCAGGTAGTCGCCATGATCGGCGCAGAACACGATCATGGTGTTGTCCATCAGACCGCGTTCGCGCATGAACGCGAACAGCTTGCCCAGTTCGTCGTCGATCTGCTTGATGAGCGCCATGTAGCCGGGCATCACGGCCTCGCGCACGCCCGGCTGCGAGAACGTGCGCGACACGCGGTGCTCGGTCATGGCCTTGTACACGGGGTGCGGCTCGCGCAATTCGTCCTCGCTGCGCACCACCGGCAAGGCGTCCGCGGGGCCGTACATGCTGGCGTACGGTTCGGGCGCCAGGTAGGGCCAGTGCGGCTTGATGTACGACAGGTGCATCAGCCAGGGTTGGTCGTCCGCCTCGCGCATGAAGTCCATGGCGCGGCGCGTGATGTAGGGCGTTTCGGAGTGTTCGGCCGGAATGCGCGCGGCGCGGTTGCTGTATTTCAGGAACCAGCCGGAATGGATGCTGCCGTCCTCGTCCTGCGTCGAGTTGGCCCATTCTTCCCAGGGGTTATCGCCGCCAAAACCCTGCGCGCGCAGGTAATCGCTGTAGGCCGGGTCGGGGTCGTGGCCGGAATAGGGGTGAATGCCGTCGTCGCGCTCGTAGGGGTCGAAGCCGCATTCGGAGATGCGCACGCCCACTTGCGAGCGCGGATCAATGCCCATGCGCGACATGCCAGACAGGTCGGCGCGCATGTGCGTTTTGCCCACCAGCACCGAACGCACGCCCAGTGGCCGCAGGTGGTCGCCGATGGTCATCTCGCCGGCGCGGATCGGCACGAAATTCCAGCTTGCGCCGTGGCCGTTGACGTAGCGGCCCGTGTAGTAGCTCATGCGCGACGGACCGCACACCGGCGACTGCACGTAGGCGCGATCAAAGATCACGCCGCGCGCCGCCAGCGCGTCGAGGTGCGGCGTGTGCAGCCGTGGATGACCGTAGCAGGACAAGTGGTCTGCCCGCAACTGATCGCACATGATGAAAAGAACGTTGCGTACCCGCGCACCCATGGCGACCTTTCTCGCACTCGATTGACGATGGCGCATGGTAGGCCCACCGTGTGTCGGCGAGTGTACTTTTTTGGCGATGTGATAATTTTTGATTATCGGAAAGGAGCGATGCATGCGTCTTCAGCAGCTGGAGCTTCTGCTGGCGCTGTCCGAACGGGGCAGCCTGCGCGCGGCGGCCGACGTGCTGCACGTGTCGCAGCCCGCGCTCACCAAGTCGCTGCGCCAGCTGGAGGAAGAGTTCGGCGCCCAGCTGGTGATTCGATCCAGCAAGGGCGTGCGCCTGGCGCCGGCCGGCGAATTGCTGGCCGCGCGTGGCGCGGTGGCATTGCGCGAGCTGGCGCGCGCGCGCGAGGAAGTGGCCTGGCACAACGCCAGTCGACAGGCTTCGGTCGCCGTGGGCGTGTCGCCCGCGGCCGCGAGCGTGCTGCTGCCGGGAGCGCTGGCGCGCTATGGCGCGCGCTGGCCGCGGGTGCGCGTGCGCGTTCTGGACACCTTGTATCCGCGCGCGTTCGCCCAGTTGCGCACCGGCGAGCTTGACCTGGCCGTCGGGCCGATGCCACGCGATGGTGATCGGCGCGACATCGCCGATCAGCCGCTGTTCACGAGCCGGCTGGTCGTGGTCGCGCGGCGCGGTCACCCGTTGCAGCGCGCCACGCGCCTGGCGCAGCTGGCCGATGCGCGGTGGGTGTCGACGGGCCCGCAAGGCGGTCCGGGTGACCCGGCGCAACTCGATTTGTGGCCGGGCGGGCCGCAGGATCGGCCGAGCCCGGTGGTCTGCGAATCGTTCTCCACGCTGCTTGCGCTGGCGCGAGAGCTTGACGTGCTGGCGCTTATGCCGCAAGGGTTCTTCAGCTACTTCGGCCGCGGCATGAGTCTGGTGGCGCTGCCGCTGCAAGACCCGCTGCCGGCCACCACGGTGCATGCGCTCTGGCGCGCCGACACGCCGCTTACCCTGCCGGCGCGTCGCTTGCTGGACCTGCTGGTGCAGCAGGCGCAAGGCTTGCCGGCGCACGGCGAATCCGGCGGAACCGGTGCCTTGCGCCGCGGCGCGCCTGCCCCATGAGCCCAGCCGAAAGGGGCCGTTGCCGTCAGGGCCTTCATGCGTGTCAGTCGCGCGGCCACGGACGCTGGCGCGCCATTCAACGTGGCGAGCGACGCCAGGATGTGCACTTTGGTATTGAGGTGTGTGCTTGCGTGCATGAATTTGCGTCGCCCCAACAAAACCATGTTCGGCAACGGCGCGGCTTCATGCATAGTGGCACCCGGGTTTCGAACATCGCGGTTGTCAGAAAGGCTGAAGGGCATGAAACCATTTCACGACGTGCGGCGCGGCGGCTGCGCCGTGTTGGCGCTGATGGGGCTGGGTTGGGCGGTGGCGGCGCAGGCCGATATCGTGGTGGGGCGCGTCGGCTCGAAAACGTCGCTGGTGTCCAAGGAATACACGGCCACGCTGGCGGACAGTTTTGACGCCTACATCGACCGCGTCAACAAGGGCGGCGGCGTGAACGGGCAGAAGATCAAGGTGCTGTTCCAGGAGGACGAGTTCAAGCCCGACAAGTCGCTGGCCGGCGTGAAGGCATTGATAGAGAACGAAGGCGCCATCGCCATCGTCACGCCACCCAGCGCGCCGGTGGCGATCACGGTGGTCAAGGACGGCATCCTGCGCCGCACCAACACGCCGCTCATCGGCCCGTCGATGGGCGTGCGCGAGATCCTGACGGCGCCCAACGTGTTTCCGGCGCGCGCCAACTACCACGACGAGATCGCGCTGATGGCGCGCCATCTCAGGCAAATGGGCTGGAACAAGGTCGCCTACCTGCACTTCAATGCCGGCGTCGGTCCCCAATACGTGCCCGTGGTGACCGAGGCGCTGACCAAGGAAGGCCTGGCGCTGACCAGCGCGCAGGGCTACGACGTGTCGCAAGACCCGGCCCAGCAGGCCGAACTGGTCAAGCGGGCCGTGAGCAAGGTGCTTGAGGGCAAGCCATCCGCCGTCATCACCTTCGGGGTCGGCGAGGGCGCGGCGCTGGCCATGCGCCAGCTCAAGGAGCTGAGCGGCAACACGGTTCAGCGCTACACGTGGAGCGTCAACTCGGCCGAGGCGCTGGCGCGCGCGCTGGGCAAGGACGCCAGGGGCATCATCGTGACCCAGGCCACGCCCAACCCGTTCAGCCAGGCGCGCCGCCTGTCGCTCGACTATCAACGCGATCTCAAGGCGTTTGCCCCGCAGGCGCAGCCCAGCTACCTGGGCATGGAGGCCTACATCGCCGCGCGCGTGCTGGTGGAGGGCTTGCGCCGCGCCGGGCCCAACCCCAATGGCGAGCGGCTGCTGCGCGCGCTCGAAAGCATGCAGCGCTACGACATGGGCGATTTCGTGGTCGAGTACTCGCCCAGCGCCAAGCGGGTCGATTTCAGCCTCGACATCACCATGATCGGCACCGAAGGAAAGCTGGTGCGCTGAGGCTCAATCCGGCGCCGCGGCCTGGCCCTGCGCCGCACAGGCGCGGCAGATGCAGGCGCGGCCGCGCGCGTCGGCCGGCACCCGGTCGAGCAAGGCGTGCGAAAACGCCACCGCCGTGCACCAGCACGGCGGCTGCGCCTGGCCGCTGGCGCGTTCGGTCTCCAGGGCGCAGCCATTGGGCTGGCCGCACAACGGGCAACGGGTGGCGTCTGTCGCGCAAGACGGGTTCATGCGGGTGGTATTCTGCGGGATGAGGCGCCGCGCGGTCATCGCGTGGCCAGGCTTGGACGATTTCAGGAGAACACGACATGAGCAACAACCAGCCGCTGACCGCCGCCCAGCTGAATGAGCTGAAGGAGCTGCTGCTGGCGCGCCGCCGCGAGCTGCAGGCGCAGATGGCGCAGAACCGCGCCAACCTGGCGCCGGCCGAGAACACCGCCGGCAGCGTGTCGCAGGACGAAAACGCGCGTCTGGCCAACCAGACGCGCGAGGTGGATTCGGCCCTGAGCACGCTCGACGCGCAAGAGCTGGCCCGCATTGACCGCGCGCTGGAGGCCATGGAGGCAGGCGACTACGGCCAGTGCGACGAATGCGGCTGCCACATCCCGTTCGAGCGCCTGAAGATCGAGCCGATGACGCAGCACTGCGTGGCCTGCAAGTCCAAGTGGGAGCAAAAGCAGGCGGCGGCGCGCGCCTGAAGCCCGCGCCCGGCCGCGGCCGCGCAAGAAAAAAGGACACCTGCGCGGTGTCCTTTTTCGTGGGCGGCGGCCAGCGCCGACCCATGGCCGCGCCGCTCGCCCGATCTGGCGTTTTATCGGGCTGCAGCGCTCATTCAGCAAGGGTATGAAGCTATCGTTACGATAGCGATCAAGCCCCCGCCTTCACCTTCTGCCGCCAGGCGTGCAGCAGCGGCTCGGTGTAGCCGCTGGGCTGCTCCACCCCCTTGAACACCAGGTCGCACGCGGCCTGGAAGGCGGCGGACTGCTTGAAGTTGCCGTGCATCTTGCGGTACAGCGGATCGCCCGCGTTCTGCTGGTCGACCAGCGCCGCCATGCGCTCCAGCGTGGCCTGCACCTGGCCTTTGCTGACGACACCGTGCAACAGCCAGTTGGCCATGTGCTGGCTGCTGATGCGCAGCGTGGCGCGGTCTTCCATCAGGCCGACGTGGTGGATGTCGGGCACCTTCGAGCAGCCCACGCCCTGATCGACCCAGCGCACCACGTAGCCGAGGATGCCCTGGGCGTTGTTGTCCAGTTCCTGCTGCTTTTCCTGATCCGTCCACTTGGCCTCGGCCACCACGGGGATGCTGAGCAGGCCGGTCAGCAGTTCGTCGCGCAGCGCGGCGGGGTCGGCCTTGGCGAGATCGGCTTCCATCTGCTTTTGCACGTCACCGACCAGCAGCTGGTGGTAGTGCATGGCGTGCAGCGTGGCGCCGGTGGGGCTGGGCACCCAAGCGGTGTTGGCGCCGGCCTTGGGGTGGCCGATTTTCTGCTTCATCATCTCGGCCATCAGGTCGGGCATGGCCCACATGCCCTTGCCGATTTGCGCCTTGCCACGCAGGCCGCAGGCCAGGCCGGTGAGCACGTTGTTGCGCTCGTAGGCCTGGATCCACGCGCTGGTTTTCATGTCGCCCTTGCGGTACACGGGGCCGGCCTGCATGCAACTGTGCATCTCGTCGCCGGTGCGATCGAGAAAGCCCGTGTTGATGAAGGCCACGCGGCTCTTGGCGGCGTCGATGCAGGCTTTCAGGTTGACGCTGGTGCGGCGCTCCTCGTCCATGATGCCGAGCTTGACGGTGCTGTCCTTCAGGCCCAGCAGCTTTTCGACGCGGCCGAACAGCTCGCTGGCAAAGGCCACCTCGGTCGGGCCGTGCATCTTGGGCTTGACGATGTAGACGCTGCCCGTGCGCGAGTTGCGCAGGCCATCCTGGCCCTTGCCCTGCAGATCGTGCAGGGCAATCGCGGTGGTGATGGCCGCATCCATGATGCCTTCGGGAATCTCCTTCCACGCACCATCCGCGCCCTTCCACAGGATGGCCGGGTTGGTCATCAAATGCCCGACGTTGCGCACGAACATGAGCGAGCGGCCGTGCAGGGTCACTTCGCCGTCACCACCCGGCGCGGTGTAGACGCGGTCGGGGTTCAGCCCGCGCGTCATCATCTTGCCGCCCTTCTCGAACGATTCGGTCAGCGTGCCGCGCAGAATGCCGAGCCAGTTGCGGTAGCCCAGCACCTTGTCCTGGGCATCGACGCAGGCGACGGAATCTTCCAGGTCGAGGATGGTGGAGACGGCCGCTTCCACCACCAGATCGGCCACGCCGGCCGGGTCGGTCTTGCCGATGGGCGACTTGGGGTCGATGCGAATGTCGATGTGCAGGCCGTTGTGCACCAGCAGGATCGACGTGGGCGCCTTGGCCGGGCCCCGGTAGCCGACGAACTGGGTGTTGTCGGCCAGTTTGGTGGACTTGCCGTCTTTCAGCTTCACCACCAGCTCGCCATGCTTGTTGACGACGTAGCCCACCGAATCGACGTGCGAGCCTTTCTTCAGCGGCGCGGTGCGGTCCAGCACGTGGCGCGCCCATTCGATCACCTTGGCGCCGCGCCGGGCGTTGTACTTGGCGCCTTTTTCGAGGCCCTTGGTTTCGGCGATGACATCCGTGCCGTACAGCGCGTCGTACAGGCTGCCCCAGCGCGCGTTGGCAGCGTTGAGCGCGTAGCGCGCGTTGAGGATCGGCACCACCAGCTGCGGGCCGGCCTGCACGGCCAGTTCGTCGTCGACGTTGGCGGTGGTGATTTGCACGTCTTTCGGCTGCGGCACCAGGTAGCCGATGCCTTCCAGGAAGGCGCGGTAGGCGCGCATGTCCTTGATCGGGCCGGGGTTGGCGCGGTGCCAGGTGTCCAGCTCGGCCTGCAGGCGGTCGCGCTCGGCCAGCAGGGCCGCGTTCTTGGGTGCCAGCTCGGTCACGATGGCCGAAAAGCCCTGCCAGAAATCGCCCGGCGCCACCCCCACGCCCTGCAGCACTTCGGTGTTGACGAAGTCGTACAGCTCGGTGGCGACCTGCAGGTCGTGGACGGGGGTGCGTTCGGTCATGGCGGGTCTTCCTGAAAAGTCAAAAGCGCGGTGTGCGCCGGGGCTCAAACACTGTATTCGATTTGTTTTGAGCAATAAATATCGGCGAGACTGAAAAACCTTTGACTTTTTTGCAAGTATTGGATGCCCCCGCATCCGGCTTTATGCTGCGCCGACAACAAGAGGAGACACGCATGCCCGGCTTCGATCCGCAGCAGCTGCACGCCAGCCCGTACAAGAACAAGATCGTCACCGCCGCCGAGGCGGTGCAACTCATCCACGATGGCGACACGATCGCCACCGGCGGCTTTGTCGGCATCGGCTTTGCCGAAGGCGTGGCGGTGGCGCTGGAAGATCGCTTTGTCGCCTCGCAGCACCCGCGCGATCTGACCCTGGTCTACGCCGCCGGCCAGGGCGACGGCAAGCGCCGCGGGCTGAACCACTTTGGCCATGCCGGCCTGTTGAAACGCGTGATCGGCGGCCACTGGGGCCTGGTGCCCACGGTGCAGAAGCTGGCCGTCGACAACCTGATCGAAGCGTGGAACCTGCCGCAGGGCGTGATCACCCACCTGTTCCGCGACATCGCCGCCGGCAAGCCCGGCACGCTGACGCGCGTGGGGCTGGATACGTTCGTCGACCCGCGCCACGGCGGCGGCAAGCTGAATGCGCGCACCACCGAGGATCTGGTGCAACTGCTGAAGATCGGCGATGAGGAATGCCTGCTGTACAAGGCCTTCCCGATCCACGTCGGCATCATCCGCGCCACCACGGCCGACCCCGACGGCAACCTGACCATGGAGCGCGAGGCGCTGACGCTGGAGGCGCTGGCGATTGCCATGGCGGCGCGCAACTCGGGCGGCGTCGTCATCGCGCAGGTCGAGCGCCTGGCCGAGCGCGGCAGCCTGCACCCGCGCCAGGTCAAGGTGCCCGGCGTGCTGGTCGATGCCGTGGTGGTGGCGCAGGAGGCGGCGCACCACGAGCAGACCTTTGGCGAGCCGTACAACCCCGCCTTTGCCGCCGAGCTTCGTGTGCCCATCGATCGCCTGCCGCCCATGGGTCTGTCGGAGCGCAAGGTCATCGCCCGCCGCGCCGCGCTGGAACTGCGCCCGCACCAGGTGGTCAACTTGGGCATCGGCATGCCCGAAGGCGTGGCCAACGTGGCGGCCGAGGAGAAGATCATCGACCTGCTGACGCTGACCGCCGAGCCCGGCGTGATCGGTGGCATTCCGGCCGGCGGCCTGAACTTTGGCGCGGCGGTGAACCCGCAGGCCATCATCGACCAGCCCTACCAGTTCGACTTCTACGATGGCGGCGGCCTGGACATCGCCGTGCTGGGCCTGGCGCAGGCCGACCAGCATGGCAACCTGAACGTCAGCAAGTTCGGCCCGCGCCTGGCGGGGGCGGGTGGCTTCATCAACATCAGCCAGAACGCGCGCACCGTGGTGTTTGTCGGCACCTTCACCGCCGGGCAGCTCGAAGTGCGGCTGGACGGTGGCCAGGTGGCCATCGCGCGCGAGGGCGGCGCGCGCAAGTTCGTGCGCGAGGTGGAGCACCGCACCTTCAGCGGCGCCGAAGCCGTGCGGCGCGGCCAGCGCGTGCTGTACGTGACCGAGCGCGCCGTGTTCCGCCTGGTGCCGCAGGGTGATGGCGCGGGCGGCGAGCTGGAGCTGTTCGAGATCGCGCCCGGCATCGACGTGGAACGCGACGTGCTGGCCCACATGTCGTTCAAGCCGCGCATCGCCGCTGATTTGAAGACCATGGACGGGCGCCTGTTTGCGCCCGAGCCGCTGGGCCTGCGCGGCCAGTTGCTCGAGCGCCCGCTGGCCGAGCGCCTGCACCTGGACCCGGCCGCGCGCGTGCTGCACATCGACTTTTCGGGCCTGCAGGTCAATGCGTCGGCCACCATCGCCGCCATCGACGCGGCGGTGCGCGCGCTGCTGGCGCCGTTTGGCGAACGGGTGGACGTGGTGGTCAACTACGACCACTTTGGCATCGTGCCCGAGCTGGTCGACGCCTATGCCGCCATGGTGCGCCAACTGGCCGCTGACCATTACCAGCGCGTCACGCGCTACGGCACCACGGGTTTCGTCAAGTCGCGCCTGAAATTCGCGCCGGGTGACTGATTGCTATATTTAAAATAGCTGTCCGCCCTTGATCAGAAAGCGCTGGAGGGCTTTATGGTTGGCATCATTCCAGCGGATCGCGCACCGCGCCCAGCACCATCCACAGCGCGGCGATCCACACCGGCGCTGCCTGCACCAGCGCCAGGCCCGCGCTGCCGCGCGCGGTTTTCCACGCCCAGGCGACGGCCATCAGCAGCAGCACGCCATGCGCCAGCATGGCCCAGCGCCGGCGTTGCAGCAGCAGCCACCCCACGCCGGCCGCGCCGGTGCCGCAGACCAGGTAGTACAGGCCGCCGCCGCGCGTGGCCATGATCAGCCCGCCCAGCAGAAGCAGCACGCCCCAGGCGATCAGCACCATGCCCATCAGGCGCGGCGGGCCGCCTGCGCGCGCGCGCGCTTCGTCCTGGCGGGCGATCAGTTCGAGCCGCCGCAGCTCCTCGTCGCGCGGCGCAAAGGGCGCCGCAGCGGTTGCACCCGGCAGCGGCACCGCGCCCGCCGCGCGGGGCGATGCGGGATGCGCGCCCGGTGTTGGCGGCCGCGGCGCCGGCCGAACGCTCGGCGCGGCGGCCAGGGTGGCCGTCGAGCGCATGCGGCCTTCCAGCTCGGCGCGGGCGCGGCGGCTGCCGCGCTGGGCCAGCGCTTGCAGCTGCGCCAGGCTCAACGTGCGCACATCGACGCTGGGCTGGGCGCTGGCAGGGGAAGGGGGGGCGGACATGGGCAACGCGGCACGACGGAACGCGCGCCATGATCGCATACCCGCATCACTTTGCGGCGCAGGGCGCGGCGCGGCGCGGCAGCGCGCTGCCGATAATTCGGCCATGGACAAGCTCAAGGCGCTGGAGACCTTTGCCTCGGTCGCCACGCGCGGATCCTTAAGCGCCGCCGCGCGCGCCGAAGGCGTGGCGCCAGCCGTCGTCAGCCGGCGACTGGACGCGCTGGAAGAACACCTGGGCGTGAAGCTGCTGGTGCGCACCACGCGGCGCGTGGCGCTCACGCACGAAGGCACGGCCTTTCTGGACGACTGCCAGCGCGTGCTGGCCGAACTGGCCGCCGCCGAAGCCAGCGTCACCGCCGGCGGGCTGCAGGCCAGCGGCCACCTGCGCATCACGGCGCCGGCGGGCTTCGGGCGCCGGCACGTGGCGCCGCTGCTGCCGGCGTTCCGTGCCGAACACCCGCGCCTGCGCATTTCGCTCAACCTGTCCGACCGCGTCGTGGACCTGGCGGCCGAAGGCTACGACTGCGCCGTGCGCGTGGGCGACCTGCCCGATTCGTCGCTGGTCAGCATCCGGCTGGCCGACAACCGCCGCCTGTGCGTGGCCGCGCCCGACTACCTGCGCCGCCGTGGCATGCCGCGCCATCCGCGCGATCTGCTGCAGCACGACTGCCTGGTGCTGTCCAGCGACGCCTCGCAGACGCGCGGCTGGGCGTTCCGCGTGCCGCGGACCGCCCAAGGGCGGCCTGACGAACGCACCCTGGCGGGTGCGAGCGCGTGCCGCGATGCCCAAGGCCTGTCCGATGAGCGCGCCCCGGCGAGCGCAGGCACGGACGACAGCGAACTGATCTACCTGCGCCTCGAAGGCCCGCTGGACTGCTCCGACGGGCAGGTGCTGCACGACTGGTGCCTGGCCGGCGAGGGCCTGGCCTGGCGCAGCACGTGGGAGGTGGAGCAGCAGATCGCCGATGGCACGCTGGTGCCGGTGCTGGAGGCTTTCGCCGCGCCGCCCAACGGCATCTACGCCGTGCTGCCGCATGCGGTGCGCCACCTGCCGCTGCGCGTGCGGCTGTGGGTGGACTACCTGCGCGCGCGCTATGGCGACCCGGCCTTCTGGCGCGGCGCGGCGGCGGGGTAGCATTCGCGCCATGACCGAAGCATGGCTTGCCTTCTTTCACCTCAGCGCGGTGCTGGGCTGGATCGTGTTCGCCTCGGCCCAGGCCGCGCTGTGCCGGCCCGAATGGCTGAACGCCGCCGCGCTGGCGCGCCTGCGCCGCCTCGACACGCTGCTGTGGGTCGCCGCCGCCGCGGTGCTGGTCACGGGGCTGCTGCGCATCTACGGCGGCGCCAAGGGCGCGGCCTGGTACTGGGGCAACTGGCTGCTGCACCTGAAGCTCACGCTGTTCATCGTCACCGTCGTCATGATGCCCGGCACCACGCGGCGGCTGTCGCGCTGGGCGGCGCGCCACGCGGCCGACGGCTCGCTGCCCGCGGCGGGCGAAGTCAACGGCGTGCGCCGGCTGGTGATGACCGAAACCCACGTGGTGGCGCTGATCCCGCTCGCGGCGGTGTTCCTGGCGCGCGGTTTTGGCGGGTGACGGACTGATGCCGGCGGCGCCGGGCGACAAGCCCATCGTGCTTTGCGCCGACGACTACGCGCAGGACGCTGGCATCAGCGCCGGCATCCGCGCGCTGGCGGCGCAGGGCCGGCTGAGCGCCACCAGCGCCATGGTGCTGTCGCCGCGCTGGCGCGAAGACGCCGCGCCGCTGCGCGACCTGCGCGGGCAGCTCGACGTCGGCCTGCACCTGGACTGGACCAGCCCGTTCGCCATTGCCGCCGGCCACGGCCTGCCGCTGGGCGCGGCCATGCGGCGCGCGCTGCTGGGCGGCTTTGACGGCGCGGCGGCGCGCGGCGTGATCGAGCGCCAGCTCGACGCCTTCGAAGCCGCCTGGGGTGCGCCGCCCGACCACGTGGACGGCCACCAGCACGTGCAGCAGTTCGCCGGCATCCGGCAGGCGCTGGTGGGCGCGCTGCGGCAACGCTATGGCGCGCACGCGCTGCGGCCGTGGCTGCGCATCTCGCGTGCGCCGCGCGGGCAGCGCGACCTGAAGGCGTGGGTGATCGCGGCGCTGGGTGCCGATGCTCTTGAAAAGATAGCTGCTCGCGCAGGCCTGCCGTGCGCTACGGCCCTGACGGGCATCTACGGTTTTGACGGCGACACCGCCGGCTACGCGCGCCGCCTGGCCGTCTGGCTGGCCGCCGCGCCCGCCGGCACGGTGCTGATGTGCCACCCCGGTCTGGCCAAAGGTGCGGCCGCCGACGACCCCATCGCCGCCGCGCGCCAGCGCGAATGGCACTGCCTGGCGGGCGATGACCTGCCGCGTGCGTTGGCTTTGGCCGGCGCCCGGGTGGCGCGTGGCAGCGCGTTGTACAGTGCGGCGCCCGCTTTGAACCCTTGAACCTTTCCTGCCGATGAGCCGACCCCCCGATTCCGCACCGCACCGCTGGCCACTCGGCCTGCTGGCCTGCTGGGTGCTGCTGGTCTTGCTGGGCGCTGTGCGCCCGCTGGCGCTGCCCGACGAGGGGCGCTACGCCGAAATCAGCCGCTGGATGCTGGTGTCGGGCGACTGGCTGGTGCCGCGCCTGAACGGGCTGCCTTTCTTTCACAAGCCGCCGCTGCTGCACTGGCTGCAGGCCAGCGCCATGGGCGTGCTGGGCGCGCACGCCTGGGCCGCGCGGCTGGTGCCGGCGGCCGCGGCGGGGCTGATGCTGGCCGGCCTGTACGTGGCCAGCCGGCGCCTGGTGGGCGAGCCGCTGGCGCGCCGCGCGGCGCTGATGCTGGCGCTGAGCGCCGGCTTTCTGCTGGGCGGGCAGTACATCAACCACGACATGCTGGTCGCGTCGTGGATCGCCAGCGCCATCTGGTGCTTTGCGCTGGCCTTCCTGCAGGCGGGCGACGGCGGGCGGCCGCACGCCGGCTGGGCGCGCGCCGGCTTTGTCTGCTGCGGTCTGGGCATTCTGACCAAGGGGCTGATTGGCGTGGCGCTGCCGGGGCTGGTGCTGTTCGTGTGGCTCAGCCTGGCGCGGCGCTGGCGGCAGGTGCCGCGCCTGCCGTGGCTGAGCGGGCTGGCGCTGTTTGCCGCCATCGCCGTGCCGTGGTTCGTGCTGGCGGCGCAGCGCTATCCGGACCTGTGGAGCTACATGTTTGGCGCGCAGCAGTTCGGCCGCTACACGGGCGGCGGCTTCAACAACCAGCAGCCGTGGTGGTTCTACGTCGCGGGGCTGTTGCTGCTGCTGTTTCCGTGGCCGGTTTTCATGTTCTTTCGGCGTCCAGCGCTTGCCAATAAAGCGGCTGATGCTTCTGAAAAGATAGCAAACGACACCTTGCTGCTGGCCTGGGTGTGGCTGCTGGCGATCCTGCTGTTCTTCTCGATCCCGCGTTCCAAGCTGATCGGCTACGTGCTGCCGGTGCTGCCGCCGCTGGCGCTGCTGGCGGCGGCGGGCTGGCAGCGCGCCATGGCGGGCCGTGCGAACGCGGGGCGCTGGTTTGCGGCGCTGGCGGTGGTGCCGCTGCTGATTTCGCTGGGCATCACCTTTGGCTTTGGGCCGTACCAGCGCCACCGGCTGACGGCCGATCTGGCGCGCGAGCTGGCCTGCCGCGCCGCGCCGGGCGATCCGGTCTATCTGGAAGGCAGCGGCAGCTTTCCGTACGACCTGCCTTTCGTGGCCGGGCTGGACGCGCCGCTGGTGGTGGTGCAGCACTGGCCGACCACGCGCGACGACCTGGGCGACGGCTGGGAGCGCGAGATGCTGGAAGCGGGCGACTTCGAGCCCGCGCGCGCCGCCGAGCTGCTGCGCGCCCCCACCGTGCTGGAACAAGCCGCCACGCAGCCGCGCCGCTGGCTGGTGGCGCCGTCGCAGCTCAAGGACGGCACGGGCCAGAAGTTCGACTACCAGCCGCCGCCGGGCTGGCGCCGCGTGGTCGACGGCGACCGCTGGGACCTGTGGCAGTCAGCGCCGGAAGGCCCAGAAGCGGCTCAGTACGAACGTCTGCCCGGCTGCCACGACCAGCGCGGCGATCAGCGCCGGCCATGACGGCCAGCTAAAAACCCGCAGCAGCAGCACGAACACCGCTTCGTTGACGGAAAAGCCCAGCAGCGCGGTGGCCGCAAAGCGCCGCAGGCTCGTCCACAGGCCGGTGCCGGCGTCCTGAAAGCTCAAGAAGCGGTGGCCGAAGAAGCTGACGAAGAACGCCACCGCAAAGCCGGCGGCGTTGGCCAGCTCGGGCCACAGGGCGGACTTGAGCAGGCCGAACACCGCCGCGTGCGTCAGCGCCGCCGCCACGCCGACCACGCCGAACCAGAGGCCGGTGCGTGCCGCGCTCATGCGTTCGGGTCTGCGGGCAGGCCCTGCCCGGTGCGGCGCGCCACCAGGTAGAGCGGGCGGCGCTTGACTTCGTCATAGATGCGGGCCACGTATTCCGACAGCAGGCCGACGGCCATCAACTGCACGCCGGCCAGGAACATCATGCCCACCACGATGGTGGCGTAGCCCGGCACGACGATGCCGAGCACGAAGTATTCGCCCACCACCCACAGGCCATAGCCCAGCGCCGCCAGCGCCAGCAGCACGCCAACCAGCCCCATCAGCCGCAGCGGCGCGGCCGAAAACGCCAGCAGGCCGGTGGTGCCCAGGCGGAAGGCGCCGCGCAGCCCGTAGTGGCTGTGTCCCGCCTGGCGCGGCAGCGGCTCGTAGTCCAGCGCCAGGCTGCGAAATCCGACCCAGGCGTACAGCCCCTTCATGAAGCGGTGCTGCTCGGGCAGCTCGCGCAGCGCCCGCACCACGCGCGCGTCCATCAGGCGGAAGTCGCCCGCGTCGGCCGGCACCTTAACGCGCGCGCCCCAGTTGACCAGGCCGTAGAACGCGCCGGCCAGCTTGCGGTGCAGGGCGGTCTGGTCGTCGCGTGTGCGCCGCACGGCGTACACCACCTCGGCGCCCTGCTGCCAGGCCTGCAGCATGCGCGGCAGCAGCGCCACCGGGTGCTGGCCGTCCGAATCCATGATGAACACCGCATCGCCCCGCGCGTGGTCCAGCCCGGCCGACAGCGCGGCTTCCTTGCCGAAGTTGCGCGACAGCTGCAGCAGCACCAGTTGCGGGTGCTGCTGCTGCAGCGCGCTGACCACGGCCACGGTGTCGTCGCGGCTGCCGTCGTCTACCACGATCAGCTCGACGGCGGGCGACAGCGCTCGCAGCGCGGCCAGCACCTCGGGCACCACGCGCGGCAGGCTGGCGGCCTCGTTATAGGCCGGCATGATGCAGGAAAGCCGTGGCGGGCGGGGGGCGGTCGCGTTCACGGTGCGTATCATGCCGCCATTCGGCGGGCGCGCCGTGGCCGGCCCCGTAGAATTCGCCGATGCAATCCGTGAAGAATGAGTTGCTTGGCGCCCTGGCGGCCGAGCTGGACCGAATCTCGCCCGGCGCCGGCGACAAGGCCGCCTTCGAATCGCCCAAGCAGGCGGCGCACGGCGACCTGGCCGTCACCGCCGCCATGCAGCTGGCCAAGCCGCTCAAGAGCAACCCGCGCGCGCTGGGTGAACAGCTGAAGGCCGCGCTGGAGGCCACGCCCGCCTTCCAGCGCTGGGCCGACGCCATCGAACTGGCCGGTCCCGGCTTTCTCAACATCCGCCTGAAGCCGGCCGCCAAGCAGCAGACGGTGCGCGAAGTGCTCTCAAAAAAAGAGCTGTATGGGCAATCTGGGCAAGCGCCAGGCCGCGTTTTGGTTGAATTCGTCAGCGCCAACCCGACCGGCCCGCTGCACGTCGGCCACGGCCGCCAGGCGGCGCTGGGCGACGCCATCTGCAACCTGTTTGCCACCCAGGGCTGGCAGGTGCACCGCGAGTTCTATTACAACGACGCCGGGGTGCAGATCGAGACGCTGGCCAACTCGGTGCAGCTGCGCGCCAAGGGCCTGAAACCGGGCGACGCCGGCTGGCCCGAGGCGGCGTACAACGGCGACTACATCGCCGACATCGCGGCAGACTTTCTGGCGAAGAAGACCGTGCAGGCCGACGACCGCCGCTTCACCGCCAGCGGCGACGTCAATGACCTGGACGGCATCCGCCAGTTTGCCGTCGCCTACCTGCGCCACGAGCAGGACAAGGATTTGCAGGCCTTTCGCCTGGTCTTTGACGAGTACTACCTGGAATCAAGCCTGTACACCTCGGGCCGTGTCGAGGCGGCGGTGCAAAAACTCATTGCCAGCGGCCACACCTACGAGCAGGACGGCGCGCTGTGGCTGCGCAGCACCGACTACGGCGACGACAAGGACCGCGTCATGAGGAAGTCCGCCACGACCGCGGCGGACGGGCGCAAGTCCGAGGGCGGCTACACCTACTTCGTGCCCGACGTCGCCTACCACATCACCAAGTGGGAGCGCGGCTACCCCAAGGTCGTCAACATCCAGGGCACCGACCACCACGGCACCATCGCCCGCGTGCGCGCGGGGCTGCAGGCGGCGGGCGTCGGCATCCCGCCCGGCTACCCCGACTACGTGCTGCACACCATGGTGCGCGTGGTCAAAGGCGGCGAAGAGGTCAAGATCAGCAAGCGCGCCGGCAGCTACGTCACGCTGCGCGATTTGATCGAATGGACCAGCGCCGACGCGGTGCGCTTCTTTTTGCTCAGCCGCAAGCCCGACACCGAATACACGTTCGACGTCGACCTGGCGGTGCAGAAGAACAACGACAACCCGGTGTACTACGTGCAGTACGCCCACGCCCGTATCTGCTCGGTGCTGGACGCCTGGGGCGGCGATGTGGCCATGCTGCAGGACGCCGACCTGGCCCCGCTTGACACCCCTGCCGCGCAGGCGCTGATGCTGCAACTGGCCAAGTACCCTGAGATGCTCACCGCCGCCGCGCAGGACTTTGCCCCGCACGACGTGACCTTCTACCTGCGCGAGCTGGCCGCCAGCTACCACAGCTACTACGACGCAGAGCGCATTCTGGTGGACGACGAAACGGTGAAAAAAGCCCGCCTGGCCCTGGTCGCCGCCACCGCGCAGGTATTGCACAATGGCCTGTCGGTGCTGGGCGTGTCGGCCCCCACCCGGATGTAACGCGTTATCCCACCATGAATTTTCCGTCGAGCACCCCCCATCCAGCGGCCGCGGAGCAGGCCATTCCAGCGGCCGCCCGAGCCGGGGTTCCCCCGGCGACCCGCAGCGTCCCCCCTCATGCCATCAGAGGTGGGAGGGCGCCGAAGGCGACTCAGGGCGGGGGTACTTTTTTGGGTGTGATCCTGGGCATCGTCTTCGGTCTGGCGGCGGCGTTGGGCGTGGCGATCTACGTGGCCAAGGTGCCGGTGCCCTTCGTCAACAAAAACACCTCGCGTACCAGCGGCCAGGACGCCGCCGAAGCTGAAAAGAACCGCGACTGGGACCCCAACGCGCCGTTGCGCAACCGCAATGCGGCCAAGCCCAGCGGCAGCGGCAATGTCAGCAGCGGCACCGTGGCGCCCGCGCCCGAGCCGGCGCCCATCCCGCCGCCGGTCGAAGTGGCCAAGCCGGCGCGTGTGCCCGCCGAAGTGAAGCCGGCCGAGGTCAAACCCGAGGTCAAGCCGGCCGAAGTCAAGCCACCGCCCGCGCGCACGGCCGAAACCAAGCCGCCGCCCCGTTCGGCCGACAAGGCGTCGGAGCCGCCGGCCGTGGCCACGCGCCCGCCGCGCCCCACGTCCAACGATCCGCTGGGCGATCTGGCGGCCGCGCGCGCCGGCACTGCGCCGGCCGCGCCGACGGCCGAGGCGTTCACCTATTTCGTGCAGGCCGGCGCCTTCCGCAGCCAGGACGATGCCGACGCGCAGCGCGCCCGGCTGCAGCTGATGGGCGTCGAGGCCCGCGTGACCGAGCGCGAACAGTCCGGCCGCACCGTCTATCGCGTGCGCGTCGGGCCGTTCCAGAACAAGGACGCCGCCGACCGCGTGAAGGACCGGCTGGACGGCAACGGCTTTGATTCGGCGCTGGTGCGCGTGCAGCGATGACCCCCCCTGTGGCGCCTGCGGCGCCTTCCCCCCGGTGGGGGGACAACGCTGGCGGCCGGGCCAAGCCCGCTCCGCGGCGTTCTCGAATGGCCTGCTCCGCGGCCCTTTTTCCAGGGCTTGCTGCGCAGTCCTGGGATGGGAAGTTGACAAATTCTTCACACGGTGGCGCTCGGGTCAGCGGAACTCGCCGGCAGCGCGGCCACTCTGATGACTGTTGAAAGAAACGGAATCCTGATCCCATGAAACGTCGTGAATTTGCCCTGGGCGCCACCGCTTTTGCCCTGCCCGGCCTGCTGGCCCTGCCTGCCCATGCCCAGTCCGGTCCGGGTTACGTCACGCTGAAAGAGCGCGCGCCGGTGGAGTCGCCGGCGGGCCAGATCGAGGTGATCGAGTTCTTTTCGTACGGCTGCTCGCACTGCAAGAACTTCGAGCCGATGTTCAGCGCCTGGAAGAAGGCCGCGCCCAAGGACGTGAACGTGCGCCTGGTGCACGTGGGCTTCCAGAGCAGCTTCGAGCCGCTGCAGCGCATCTATTACGCGCTGGAGACGATGGGCCCTGCCGCGCTGGAAAAAGTGCACGGCAAGGTGTTCGACGCCCTGCAGACCGAGCGCAAGCGTGTCGACAAGCCAGAGGTGCTGTTCCCCTGGATCGCCGAGCAGGGCGTGGACCGCGCCAAGTTCGAGGAAGCCTACAAGTCCTTCGGCGTGGCCAGCAAGCTGCGCCGCGCCGTGCAGTTGCAGGAGGCCTACAAGGTCGAAGGCACGCCGGCGCTGGGCATTGCGGGCAAGTACTACACCGACGGCTCCATGGCCGGCGGATTCGACCGCATGATCCAGATCGCCAACAACCTGATCGCACAGGAGCGCAAGCGCTGATCGCGGCGCCGCGCGTGCCCCCCAAAGCCCGCCCTGGCGGGCTTTTTTCATGCGCAGGCCGCGGGCCGGCCGGTCGAACCGCCCTACAATGAAACGCATCGATCAAGCAAAAAGCGTGCCTTTGATGAAGCACCCGTTTTTTACCTCTGTCGCGGCGCTGGCGTGGGCGATGGCCCTGGCCCTGGGCGCGACGTCGGCCTGGGCCGAGCGCGCCGACCGCGACAAGCCCATGAACATCGAGTCCGATGCCCTGCGCTATGAGGATCAGAAGCAGCTGTCCACCTTCACCGGCCGCGTGGTGGTGACCAAGGGCACCATCGTGATGCGTGGCGCCCGGCTGGAAGTGCGGCAGGACGCCAACGGCAACCAGTTCGGCACCATGTTCGCCGAGCCCGGCAAGCGCGCCTTCTTCCGCCAGAAGCGCGAAGGCGTCGACGAATTCATCGAAGGCGAAGGCGAAACCATCGAATACGACGGCAAGGCCGATACCGTGCGCTTTGTGCGCCGCGCCGAAATGCGCCGCCTGGCCGGCGCCACGCTGCAGGACCAAGTGCTGGGCAGCGTGATCGTCTACAACAACACGACCGAGGTCTACACCGTGGACGGCGCACCGCGCGCCGATGGCGCGCCTTCGGCGGCGCCGGGCGGCCGCGTGCGCGCCACGCTGGCGCCGCGCAACCCGGGCGGCGCCGCGCCCGCCGCGCCGGCGTCCGCACCCGCGGTGCCGCTGCGCCCGGCCAACCGGCTGCCGGCCGGGGCGGGCGGGTGAAGGTGGCGGTCGCGGAAATGCCGGCGGTCGATGCGGGCCTGAGCCGGCTGGAAGTGCGTGGCCTGCGCAAGAACTACGGCGCGCGCCGCGTGGTGCACGACGTGTCGCTCGACGTCGCCAACGGCGAGGTGGTGGGCCTGCTGGGCCCCAACGGCGCGGGCAAGACGACGTCGTTCTACATGATCGTCGGCCTGGTGCGCGCCGATGCCGGCAGCATCACCATCGACGGCCGGCCGATCGAGCACATGCCGATCCACCAGCGCTCGCGGCTGGGCCTGTCGTATCTGCCGCAGGAGGCGTCGATCTTCCGCAAGCTGACGGTGGCCGAGAACGTGCGCGCCGTGCTCGAATTGCAGGTCGGCCCCGACGGCCGCGCGCTGCCGCGCGCCGAGATCGAGCGCCGCCTGACCGAGCTGCTGGAGCAGCTGCACGTCAACGGGCTGCGCGATTCGCCCGCGCCGGCGCTGTCGGGCGGCGAGCGCCGGCGCGTCGAAATCGCGCGCGCGCTGGCCACGCAGCCGCGCTTCATCCTGCTGGACGAACCGTTCGCGGGCATCGACCCCATCGCCGTGATCGAGATCCAGCGCATCATCGCCTTCCTGAAGGACCGCGGTATAGGCGTGCTGATCACCGACCACAACGTGCGCGAGACGCTGGGCATCTGTGACCACGCGGTCATCATCAGCGAAGGCCGCGTGCTGGCGACCGGCACGCCGGCCGACATCGTCGACAACCCCGAGGTACGGCGCGTCTACCTGGGCGAGCATTTCAGGTTGTGACACCTTACGCCCCGGAGTCGCTGGCGCGCCTGCCCGCCGCTGCTGCGCGAGGGGCCACAAGGCCGATGCCCGCTGCAAGCACCGTATGAAGCCCGGCCTGTCGCTGCGCGTTTCGCAGCATCTGGCGCTGACGCCGCAACTGCAGCAGTCGATTCGCCTGCTGCAGCTGTCCACGCTGGAACTCGCCAGCGAAGTCGAGCAGATGCTGGACGACAACCCCTTTCTCGAGCGCGAGGACGACGCCGCGCCGCGCGAGGAATTCGGGCTGGCCCGCGCCGACACGCGCGTCAGCGAAGGCGACCGCATCCATGAGGCGGCGTCCACCACGGACGACCCTGGCGCCGGCGGCGACCTCCCGGCCGAGAGCCTGTTGCCGGACAGCTGGGACGGCGACGGCAGCGTCGAGGTGGCGCCCGACGACAGCGAATGGGGCGGCGATGCGCCGGCGCGCGCCCGGGGGGCGGACGGCGACGACGAACTGGACCCGGGCGAGCGCGGCGGCCCGCACGAGTCGCTGACCGAGCACCTGCACCGCCAGGCGCTGGCCTTGCGGCTGTCGCCCGAAGACCGGGCGGCGCTGCACTTTCTCATCGAGTCGCTGAACGACGATGGCTATCTGGAAGATTCGCTCGCCCAGCTGGCCGCCACGCTGACCGACGAGGGCGACGACCTGGAGCAGCTGGAAGAACTGGTGCACCGCTTCAGCCTGGCGCTGAAGCTGCTGCAGTCGCTGGAGCCGCCCGGCGTGGGCGCGCGCCACCTGGCCGAATGCCTGACGCTGCAATTGAAAAGCCGCCAGGCCGAACGCGACGTGCCGGCCAGCGAGCAGGCGGTGATCGCCAGCGCGCTGAAGGTGTGCGCCCAGCCCGGTGTGCTCGACCTGCTGGCGCGGCGCGACGCGAAAAAGCTGGCGCAGCTGACGGGCGACGCCGAAGACGCGGTGCGCGCCGCCATGGCGCTGATCGCGCGGCTCGACCCCAAGCCGGGCCGGCCGTTTGCCGACGTCGAGCGCAACGCCATCGTGCCCGACGTCATCGTCACCGCCAGCGGCGCGGGCGGCGTGCAGCGCTTTCGCGTGCAGCTCAACCCCGACGTGATGCCGCGCCTGCGCGTGCACGACCTCTACGCCAGCGCGCTGCGCGGCGGCAAGGGCGGCGAAGGCCACCAGGCGCTGGCCAGCCGGCTGCAGGAAGCGCGCTGGTTCATCAAGAACATCCAGCAGCGCTTCGACACCATCCTGCGCGTGGCCACGGCCATCGTCGAGCGGCAGCGCAACTTTTTCGTGCACGGCGAAGTGGCGATGCGCCCCATGGTGCAGCGCGAACTGGCCGACGAACTGGGCGTGCACGAATCGACCATCTCGCGCGTGACCACCGCCAAATACATGGCCACGCCGCGCGGCACGTTCGAGCTGAAGTATTTCTTTGGCTCCGCCCTGGCCACCGAAGCCGGCGGCAACGCCAGCAGCACGGCGGTGCGCGCGCTCATCAAGCAGCTGATCGCCGCCGAAAACGCCCGCCAGCCGTTGTCCGACAGCAAGATCGCCGACATGCTGAAGGAACAAGGCATCGACTGCGCGCGCCGCACCGTGGCCAAGTACCGCGAGGCGCTGCGCATTCCGGTGGCGAGCTTGAGGAAGGCCCCCCCCTGAGTCGGCCTGCGGCCGCCTTCCCCCCAGGGGGACAACGCCAGTGGCCGGGCCAAGCCCGCTCCACGGCGTTCTCGCATGGCCTGCTCCGCGGCCATTTGACATGGCCGCGCGGGGGCGTGTGAGTGAGGGTGGCGCATGGGGCATCATTGGCGCTTGCGGGATTCCCACACCTCCATGACATTGCTGACCCTGTTTCTTCCCTGCGCCGGTGGCGTCGAGGGTTTTCTTGCCGATGAGGTGCACGGCCTGAGCGGCCTGGTGGGCCAGGACTTGCTGACGGTGCGCGGCGGCGTGCGCGTGCGGGGTGACTGGGCGTTGATGCAGCGCTTGAACCTGCACAGCCGCCTGGCGCAGCGCGTGCTGATCGAGCTGGCCCATGCGCCGTACCGCGACGAGCAGGACCTGTATGCGCTGGCGGCGGGCGCGGCGTGGGAGGACTGGTTTGCGCCGCAACAGACCTTCCGCGTCGACCTGACGGCGCAGGCCAGTCCGCTCAAGAGCCTGAACTTCGCCACCCTGCGCGTGAAGGACGCGGTGGCCGACCGGTTTCGCGCCCACGCGGGCGGCGTTCGCCCCAGCATCGACACGCACGCGCCGCAGGTGCGCGTCGTCGCGCACCTGGACGCCACGCACGCCACGCTGTACATCGACACCAGCGGCGAGCCGCTGTTCAAGCGCGGCTGGCGGCAGGACAAGGGCGACGCGCCGCTGAAGGAGACGCTCGCCGCCGCCATGCTGGCCGCCAGCGGCTGGTGGCTGCCGGCCGAGCGGCGCGTGGCCGACACGCCGCTGTACGACCCGTGCTGCGGCAGCGGCACCATCGTCATCGAAGCGGCGCAACTGCGCCTGGGCCTGCCGGCCGGCGGGCAGCGACGCTTCGGGTTCGAGCGTCTGCGTCCGTTCGACGCGGCGCAGTGGAATGCTATAAAAAAAGAAGCTTCTCACGCTGATCAGGCAAGCGCTGGAGGCGCTTTGGACTTGAAGGATGACGCCATTCACGTGTTCGGCAGCGACGTCGCCCACCGCATGGTCGACTTTGCGCAGCGCAACGCCGAGCGCGCCGGTGTCGCCCACGCCGTGCAATTGCGCGGCGGCGATGCGTTGCAGCGCATGCCGCCCACCGCGCAGCCCGGCGTGCTGCTGATGAACCCGCCGTATGGCGAGCGCATCGCCGCGGCCGGCGTGGCGGGGCAGAAGGGGCACGGGCGCGAAGCCTTTCAAAGCGGCACGCTGGCGCACCAGCGCGGCGCCGATGGCGCGGCCCGCACGGCGGCTGAAGTCAATGCGGGCGATGAATTCTTCACGCGCCTGGCCGCGCACTGGAAGAGCCACTACGCCGGCTGGACGGCCTGGTTGCTGACGCCCGACCTGAAGCTGCCCGGCCGCCTGCGCCTGAAGGAATCGCGCCGCGTGCCGCTGTGGAACGGCCCCATCGAATGCCGCCTGTTCCGCTTCGACCTCAGCGCGCGCGGCCCGGCGCCGCAGCGGAGCGACCCGTGACCGCAGCGGCGGCCCGCCCCCACGTCTGGCCGACGGCGGACGCCGCCGCCCCCGCGGCCTGCGTGGTGATCGACACCAACCTGGCGCTGGACTTGCTGGTCTTCGACGACCCCGGCGTGGACGCGCTGCGCGCCGCCTTGCAGGCGCAGGCGCTGCGCTGGCTGGCCACCGAGGCCATGCGCGCCGAGCTGGCGCGGGTGCTGGCGTACCCGCTGATCGCGCGGCGGCTGGCGCGCGCGCAGCGCCGTGCCGACGACGTGCTGGCCGCCTACGATGCCGCCGTCTGCGCGGTGCCGGCGGTGCACGTGCCGCAGTGCCCGTGCTGCGACGACCCGGACGACCAGCACTTCATCGAGCTGGCCTTGGCGCACCGCGCGCAGCTGCTCAGCAAGGACCGCGCGATCCTGAGCCTGTCGCGCCGCCTGCTGGCGCATCAGGTGACAGTGGCATCCCATTGGGCGCCAGCGCTTGCCAGTTAAGCGCGATCAGCTATCAAATTCATATCATTCAGCCAGGAGACCAAGCCATGGGCACGCCATTCAAGCTCACCTACTCGACCATGTTCAATCCGCCGGCCGAGCTGCATGCGCGCTTTGACGCCGCGCTGGCCGACTTCAAGGTGCACGGCCTGGGGCGCGACCATCCGCAGTGGATCGGCGGCCAGGCGGTTGAGGGCGGCGAGCGCTTCGAGGTGCGTTCGCCCATCGACCAGGACTGGATGGTCGGCCGCTTCGTGCAGGGCTCGGCAGCCGACGTGGACCGCGCGGTGCAGGCGGCGCGCGCGGCGTACCCGGCCTGGGCCGCCACGCCGTGGCGCGAGCGCGTGGCGCTGCTGCGGCGCGCGGCGCGGCTGATCGAGGAGCGCGTGTACGCCATCAGCGCCGCCGTGGCGGTGGAAGTGGGCAAGAACCGCATGGAGGCGATTGGTGAAGTGCAGGAAACCGCCGACCTGATCGACTGGTACTGCGACCAGATGGAATCGCACGACGGCTTTGACCGTCCGCTGGCCGATGACCCGCTGCCCCACTTTGCCAGCCACAACCGCGCGGTGCTGCGGCCGTATGGCGTGTGGGCGGTGATCGCGCCGTTCAACTTTCCGTTTGCACTGGCGGGCGGCCCGCTGGGGCCGGCGCTGATCGCGGGCAACACGGCGGTGTTCAAGTGCTCGCCCGAGACCTCGCTGTCCGGCTGGCTGCTGCTGGAGTGCCTGCGCGACGCCGGCCTGCCGCCGGGCGTGATCAACTTCGTCACCGGGGGCGACGACACCGGCCGTGCGCTGGCGCAGCACCCGGCGGTGGCGGGCATCACCTTCACCGGATCGCACGCGGTGGGCATGCAGGTGCTGCGGCAGGCCATGCAAGGGCCTTACCCGAAGCCCTGCATCACCGAGATGGGCGGCAAGAACGCCACCATCGTCAGCCGCCATGGCGACGTGGAGCGCGCGGCGCTGGGCATTCTGCGCTCGGCGTTCGGCTTGTCGGGGCAGAAGTGCTCAGCTTGCTCGCGCGTGTACGTCGAGCGCCCGGCGGCGCCCGCGCTGCGTGAGCGGCTGGTACAGCTCACACGCGACATCGCGGTGGGCGACCCGACGCAGCAGGCCCACTGGATGGGCCCGGTGATCGACCGCCGTGCCTATGAGCGCTACGCGCGCCTGGCCGAGCACCTGCGCAGCGTTGGCCAGATCGACACCGGTGGCGAATGGTTGACCGGCGGCGATCTGGCGCGCGGCTTCTTCGTCGCGCCGACGGTGGCGCGCGCCCCGCTTCAGGATGCGGCGTGGGTGGACGAGCACTTCCTGCCCGTGGTGCTGGTGGGCGAGGTCGACTCGGTCGACGAAGGCATCGACCGCGCCAACGCCAGTGATTACGGCCTGACGGCGGGCTTCTACGGCACGGCCGACGAGGTGGCCCGTTTCCACGCGCGCATCGAAGCCGGCGTCACCTATGCCAACCGCCCGCAGGGCGCCACCACGGGCGCCTGGCCGGGCTACCAACCCTTTGGCGGCTGGAAGGGCAGCGGCTCGACCGGCAAGGCCATCGGATCGTTCTACTACCTGCAGCAATACCTGCGCGAGCAGTCGCGCACGGTGGTCGAATAAGCGCCAGCAGCTACAAAATTCGCAGCTATTGCTCCGAAAGAAAACGACTTGAAGAAATTTGTCATTCCCGCGAAGGCGGGAATCCATGCGTCCGCCGGCCACCACATTCGGAAAACACCCTGGATTCCCGCCTTCGCGCACTACTGTCCGGTAAACATTTTCATCCGAACAACCTCGGCTGCAGGCCGGCCATTTGTTGTCGATAGCGGCGCCTTCGCTCATACGCCGCTGCTTCGGCCCGCGGCCGCTGAAACAGCGTCGC
>Ga0208693_1000029_pt1 | contig 115876 bp, 105 predicted proteins | sample AD_UKC071_MetaG_FD_184438 | JGI IMG/M metagenome (GOLD analysis project Ga0208693, IMG submission 184438) | Active sludge microbial communities of municipal wastewater-treating anaerobic digesters from USA - AD_UKC071_MetaG (SPAdes) (version 2) | ecosystem: Engineered > Bioreactor > Anaerobic... | reverse complement strand
GCCGGTTCTCGCGAGGGGCGAGCTGCAGATAATCGGCGCGACCACTCTTGACGAGTACCGTAAGCATATCGAAAAGGATGCCGCTTTGGAGCGGCGTTTCCAGCCGGTGATGGTCGGAGAACCGACCCAGGACGAGACGGTGGAAATCCTGCGCGGACTGCGCGACAAATACGAGGCTCACCACAAAGTAAAGATTACGGACGAGTCGCTTGAAGCCGCGGTGCGCCTGTCGGCTCGCTATATTTCGGACAGGTACCTGCCGGACAAGGCCATCGACCTGATTGACGAGGCCGCTTCCCGCGTGCGGTTAAGGGCATTCACTCCTCCGCAGGATATGAAGGAGCTTGAAGATGAAATCAAGCGCCTTGACGAGGAGAAGAAATCGGCGGTCAACGAACAGGATTTCGAGCGCGCCGCGGAACTTAGGGACAAGCAGAAAGCGGCAGAAGAAAAGCTAAAGGCCATGAAGGACGAATGGCAGGAGAAAAATTCCGGAATTACCGGACAGGTAACCGAGAACGAGATTGCCGAAATAGTCTCAAGCTGGACGGGGGTTCCGGTGGTTCAGCTGACCGAAGAAGAAAGCGAAAGGCTGCTTCGTATGGAGAGGATACTCCATGAGCGCGTAGTGGGGCAGGAAGAAGCGGTAACCGCGGTTTCAAAGGCAATCAGGCGGGGCAGAGTGGGGCTGAAGGACCCCAAGCGCCCGACCGGCTCCTTTATCTTCCTAGGCCCGACCGGGGTAGGGAAGACCGAGCTGTGCAAAGCCCTTGCCGAAGCCATGTTCGGCGATGAAAACGCGATGGTCAGACTTGACATGTCCGAATACATGGAAAAACACACCGTTTCCCGTCTCGTAGGCTCCCCGCCGGGATATGTCGGGTATGAGGAGGGCGGACAGCTTACAGAAAAAATCAGGCGCAGGCCATATTCGGTGGTGCTCTTTGATGAAATCGAGAAGGCCCACCCCGATGTGTTCAATATACTCCTGCAGATACTTGAAGACGGCGTATTGACCGACGCTCAGGGGCGCAGGGTTGACTTTAAAAACACAATTATAATCATGACTTCAAATGTCGGCGCCAGAATGATTACCGAAAAGTACGGGCTCGGCTTCGGCGGCGCCGGTAGAGAGAATGACGAGGAAGACCAGAAGAGAATACGCGACAACGTGATGAGCGAGCTCAAGCGCACCTTCCGCCCCGAATTCCTTAACCGCGTCGACGAAATAATCGTGTTCAGCAAGCTGTCAAAAGAGGACATTCAGCAGATTGCCCGCCGTATGCTGAAGCAGCTGGATAAGCGCACGGCCGATATGGATGTCCGCGTTACGGTAACCGACGCGGCTGTCGAAAAGATTGCCGAGGAAGGTTTTGACCCGATTTACGGAGCGCGCCCGCTTCGCCGCGCCATCCAGTCAAAAATCGAGGACGTGCTCGCAGAGCATTTGCTGGAGGGCAAATTTAAAGCCGGCGACACGGTCTTGGTGGACGTATCCGAAGACGGATTTGCTTTCATGAAGGCGGAAAAATAGTATTGAATTGATTTTACAAAAAAATCGGGGAGGCGGTTTTAATCTGCCTCCCCGCCCCCCTGAAAAAACCTGCTGTGATGGAATTTTTGAATCTTGACTAATGAATAATCTCATGCTATATTATTATAGCTTTCGCGGTCAGCGAAAGCTGTGCTGGTGTAGCTCAGCCGGTAGAGCAGCTGATTTGTAATCAGCAGGTCGGGGGTTCGAGTCCGTCCACCAGCTCCAAAAAGAAACGGCAATCTGCGTTTTGCGGATTGCCGTTTCTTTTTTGCTCACTCGCTTTTGCTTTTTTGGCAGGGCAGATTACCTGTCCACCGTTCTCGTGCCATATGCGATTACATATTAATCCTAAAATTGTCTATATTATACAATTAACACATTTGTTTTTTGCCCAACATCCCACTTGTTACTGTTAAACGTTCGTTCTATAATAATGGATACACTTTAACCGGCAAAAAAGATTGCGGCGAGCTTTTTCGCTGCAATACCGGTCGGCTTTGACTGATTGATGGAATTATATTCCTGTTATGGATGAGCAATCCTTTACAGGGCCGGTTTAACTTGCCGGCGGCACATAAAAATGAACATACTTCAGTATTTATATAATTATACCCCCATCCCGAAAAGCAGGAGGTATCGGGCATTGTGGACAACATCGAAGAAATTAGAATAAAAATCGGCGCGATTGACACGCTGGAAAGAAAGCTGGCTGCGTGCAACGGGCGGATAAAAGAGACTGAGGAGAGGGTAGGCGGCCTGCTTAAAGAATGTGAAAACCAGAAGCTTAATGTGCGGAAAATCCGGGACGAGTCGCTATATTCTTTCTTTTTGAAAATGCTCGGCAGGTACCGTGAAAAGCTGAAGAAAGAGGAACGGGAAGAAATTGAGGCAAAGCTCGAATATGACAGGGTGGCAGCCGAGCTTGAGGAACTGAAAAAGGAGAAACAGGAGCTTGAAAACAAAATCAACCAATTGTTGATGCTGGAGTACAGGTATCAGGCCGAGCTTGACCGGCGCAGGGCTGCCGCGGTGCGGCTTGAAGGGGAGAAAGGCGAAAAGTTCAGGCAGCTTGAATGTGAGAATGACCTGATAATCGGCCGGCTGGCCGAGACGGAGCAGGCGCTGGCGGCGGCATTGCGTTCAAGGCAGTCGGCTGAATGTGTTTTACATGCTTTTAAGAAAGCCGAAATATGGGCGGTGTATTGTCTTACCGAATCGGGCGGCTTGATTTCGCATTTGGCAAAATACTCGCATATAGACAACGCCGAATCGGCTTTCAACAGGTTGATTTCACATCTGAAAAGCCTGCAGGCCGAGCTTATGGACGACATAGAGGGCGTTGAGCTGACCTGTATCAGCCAGATAACATCGGCGGAACGTATACTGGATTACTGGATGGATGATTTTGTGATTGACAGTTTTATCTGTGAAAAAATCAGGGAAAACATCGCCGGTCTGCAGGATTTGATATCTTCGATAGCAGACATTGAAGACCTGCTGAACAAAAGAAGTCAGCAGCTTGAAAACCAGCTTTGCCATAACAGGCGTTTGCAGCAGGAACTGCTTGTCCATTTGAAATAACAGCGGGGTTTACATAGTTTGCGGGCAGCCGAACCGAGGCTGCCCGCAGGTTTTTTTGCGGAGCATTGCAGAAAAAAGCTCAATCTGTCTTTAAAAATATCGTGTTTTATATTAGAATAGTATGTGAATTAAATAACGGCTGAATAAAACGGAGGTTTTGAAATGGTATACAGGGAGCTTAAAAAAAACGGGGTATCGGTATCGCTGCTGGGATACGGATGTATGAGGTTTCCCACAGACATAGACGGAAGGATAGACGAGGCAGAGGCGGAAAAGCTGCTTGACCTGGCTTACAGCAGGGGGATAAACTACTTCGACACTGCTTATAACTACCATTCCGGCCAAAGCGAGCTGTTTGTGGGGAGAGTTTTATCCAAATACGACAGGGGCAGCTATTACATAGCAGACAAGCTGCCGTGCTGGCAGGTAAAAAATCTGGATGACGCGGAGCAGGCGTTCAATGAACAGCTCGAAAGGCTGCAGACGGATTATATAGATTTTTATCTTCTCCACACGCTGAACAAAAGCTCATGGGACAGGATGGCGCGCCTTGGCGTTCCGGAATTTTTCGACAGCTTAAAAAAACAGGGCAAAATAAGGTTCTTCGGTTTTTCCTTCCACGATGATTTTGAAGTATTTGAGGAAATCCTTAAAAGCCGGGAATGGGATTTTTGCCAGATACAGCTTAACTATATGGATGTCAATTATCAGGCCGGGATTAAGGGGTACCGGCTTGCCGAAAGCATGGGCGTCCCGATGATGGTGATGGAGCCGGTCAAGGGCGGCAAGCTGGCCGCCCTGCCGGACGAGGTTACCGCGGAGTTGAGAAAGGTAAACCCCAAAGCCTCGGTCGCTTCATGGGCTTTAAGGTGGGTGGGCAGCCTGCCGAACGTTAAGGTGGTGCTCAGCGGGATGACCACGATGGAACAGCTTTTGGACAATCTCAACACTTTTGATAACTTCAGACCCTTGAACAAAGAGGAGTATCAGATGATTGACAGGGTGTCGGACGCGCTTAGGACCAGAATGAATAACGGCTGTACCGGCTGCAGGTACTGTATGCCGTGCCCTGCCGGGGTGGACATACCCTTAAACTTTCATGTCTGGAACGAATACGGGGTTTTTAAGGACAAAGGCAGGGCGGCATGGCTATGGGAGGACTTTGTTTCCGATTCTAAAAGGGCGAAAAACTGCATATCGTGCGGCAGATGTGAGCAGGCATGCCCGCAGAATATCAAAATCAGGGAAGATTTGAAACTGCTGCAGCAAGAGCTGGACAGCCTGCTCAAATCATAAGGCCGTAAAGGGGAAAACTGTATGAGTATAAGCAGGAAAACAGCGGTGGGAGGGCTGATGCTGGCTTTGGCGGTAATCCTTCCCCGCGTAGTACATCTGGTCGGTGCGGCTGACCTTGGCAGAATACTGCTTCCGATGCATATTCCGGTGCTGTTGAGCGGTTTTATCGTTGGGCCGGTTTTTGGACTGGCAATAGGCGCCCTCTCCCCGGTATTGAGCTATCTGTTATCCGGCATGCCTGCGCCCGACCGGCTTGTGTTTATGGTTTTTGAGCTTGCCGGCTACGGGTTTATGAGCGGTCTGCTGTACCAGAGTTTCAAACTGTGTAAAACAAGATACGGGACAGCGGTTTCGCTTGTGGGCGCGATGGTGTTCGGCAGGCTGGTGTACGCGCTGGCGCTGTTTGCCGCCGCCGACCTGCTCAACATCTCAAAAATTAAGCCGGCCGCGGTCATTGACGCGGTTACGGCCGGTATAATCGGCATTGTAATTCAGATTATACTGATACCGGCGGTAATCTACCTGCTCAAAAAAAGCCGGGTAATCGACAGCTTTGTTTTCCAAGACAAAAGCGGCGGCGTAACGGAAGATTTGGCCGCAGGCGAAAAAGGGAGAGCGGATGAACAAAATCATGACTGATAACATGAAAAAAGCCGTAAATAAACTTGATCAGGGCGGGTACACTCTTGTGGTGGTAAACGGGGAGAGGGAATATACCTCGAAACTCTCAGGGGTGTCCCCGCTGCTGGATATCATAAAAAACGCGCCGGAGGTTTTGAGCGGCGCATGCGTTGCCGATAAAATTGTCGGGAAGGCCGCGGCGGTGCTGTTTGTGTACTCAGGAGTAAAGGAAGTGTACGCAAAAACCGTCAGCTCCTACGCGGTTTTGGTGCTGAAAAAGGCTGGCATAAACCTTGTGTACGAGAAAAAGGTACCGTATATAAAAAATCGGGCAGGAACCGATATCTGCCCGATGGAAAAACTCGTGTTGGATATTGGGGACCCAAAAGCCGGCGCGGCCGCGCTGCTTAAAGCCGGCAGCCCGCGTGCTGAAGGGTTATCTTAAAATCGTCTTCTGTTTGCGGAACGCCGTCGGGGTCATTCCGCAGCGCTTGAGGAACACCTTGCTGAAATAGTTCTGGTCGGAATACCCGCATGTCTCGGCTATTTCCTTGACCGATTTTGACGTGCTGATTAGAAGCTGCTTGGCCTTTTGTATGCGGACATGGGTCAGATATTCTATTATTCCGACTCCGTAATTTGCCTTGAAGGATGTCATAATGCTGGTGCGGCTGCAGAAGAATTTGAGACAGAGATTGTCGATAGTAATGTTCTCGTGAAAGTTGTTGTCAAGGTATTCCCTGATTTTGTCCGAAATGTGGGATTTGTTTATCTGAAAGCGGTTGCTTAAGGTTATGTACTGCGCGCAGACGTCCAGTATTTTCATGCACGACAAAATCTTATCCTTGCTGCACACGCGCACCGATTTGGCGGCTGCTGCGAGCAGTTTCTCATCGGAGATAAGCTGTCTGGCGTTTTCTATCAGCTGCTCCCGGCTGCCGGGGCTGCCGTCGATTGACTGCCCCATCATCAGGTATCCGACCACATTCCCTAAAACGTTCAGCGCCGCCACCGCCTCGTAAAGCCCGAAACAGCATTTGTAAAGGTAAACTTCCGGATTTGAGCTCACCTGTTCAAATGCCCGCTGGTCATTTTCGATACATTTCTGACGCCCCTGCGCACAGCTTTGGATAAGCGCGCAGTACGGCGACAATTCCTTTGGGTAGGCTTCGATTTCATTGAACTTGACATCGTGTATCGAAATCCTGAACCCGGAGATGTTGTGCAATTCGCGCAGCAGCGAAATCATCTCCAGCCTGTCGTCCTGAACCATACGGCATAACCTCTCAAAACAGGAAATATAGTTTTTAATGAACAAAAATACTAATCGTGATACTATTTTACATAGAAAACCGCGGTTTTACAAGATATAATTTATATGTAAAGTAAAAAATATGCATTTACGATAACCAAAAGCAGAGAGGCTGGTTTGCGTTTATGGAAAAAACACTGGTGATTATGGCGGCCGGTATGGGTAGCCGATACGGCGGTTTAAAGCAGGTGGACAGGGTTGGCCCTTCGGGCGAACTGATTATAGACTATTCAATCTTTGACGCGCGCAGAGCGGGATTTAACAAGCTGGTATTTGTCATCAAGGAGGAAATCGACACTCTGTTCCGCGAGGTAATCGGGAACCGCATTTCGCGGTATATGGACGTTTCGTATGTTTACCAGCGGCTTGACAACCTTCCTGATGGATATACGGTGCCCGAAGGAAGGGTCAAGCCGTGGGGGACGGCGCACGCGGTGATGAGCTGCGCGGGGGTGGTGGACGGCCCGTTTTTGGTCATCAATGCCGACGATTTTTACGGCCGCGAAGCCTTTGAGAAGATATCCGCGTGGATTGACACTGCCGATTTTGATAAAAACCCGCCCGAATACTGCATGGCGGGCTATGTGCTCAAAAACACTCTGACCGAAAACGGGCATGTGGCAAGAGGGGTCTGCGAATTGGACCAGCGCGGCTATCTGGTGGACATCACCGAGCGAACCAAGATTGTAAGGCAGGACGGCAGGGTGCAGTATACCGAAGACGACGTCAATTGGGTGGATATTGACGAGAACAGCATTGTGTCCATGAATTTCTGGTGTTTTCCGCCCTCTTTCTTGGAGGAGACAAAGGCGAGGTTTAAAGGGTTCCTTGACAGTAATAAAGACAATATCCTGAAAGCCGAGTTTTTCCTGCCGTTTGTAATCAAGGATATGATTGCCAATCGCCAGTGCACCGTGAAGGTTTTGCGCACCAGCAGCCAGTGGTTTGGGGTAACTTACAGGGAAGACAGGGAAAAGGTGGTAAACGCCATCGCGCGAATGGTTGACAGAGGGGAATATCCAAAAACCCTTTGGAAATAATCAATTTTCACGAGAGGTTGCTGACTATGACAAATCTGGGCTTTATTACATCGCAGTTTATCGCCGACAAAACCTACCTTCACGGGCTGCCTTACGGCGAGGGACATATCAACGACACGTATTCGGTCTGCCTTCAGGACAGCGACGGCGTTATCAGCCGCGTCATTCTCCAGAGGATAAACAGTTATGTGTTTAAAGACGTCGACGGGTTGATGAACAATATCGTCGGGGTTACAAACTTCCTGAAAAAGAAAATCATAGCCGAGGGGGGAGACCCGCAGCGCGAAACGCTGACTGTCATTCCAACCGTTTCTGGTGATAATTATTATCGGGATAACGAAGGCGACTGCTGGCGGATGTACCTGTTTGTCGAGAACACCGAAACCTATCAGACCATCCGCAACGCCGAGGATTTTTACAACTGCGGGGTATCGTTCGGAAACTTCCAGCGGATGCTGGCGGATTACGACACATCCGGGCTGATAGAGACTATCAAGGATTTCCACAACACCGTGAAACGCTTTGAAGCCTTAAAACAGGCCATAAAAAAGGACAAAGCCGGCAGAGCGGGCAAGGTGCGGGACGAGATAAAATTTGCGCTTGACCGCGAAAAGGATGTCGGGGTGCTGGTGGAGCTTCTGGAGTCCGGCAAAATGCCTTACAGGGTAACCCATAACGACACAAAGCTGAACAATATCCTGATAGACAAAAAGACCAAAAAAGGCGTTTGCGTAATCGATTTGGACACCGTGATGCCGGGCGCCGCGTGCTACGATTTCGGCGACAGCATAAGGTTCGGGGCAAGCACGGCCGCCGAAGACGAGACCGACCTTTCGAAGGTTTCGATGAGTATCGAGCTGTTTGAGGTTTTCACAAAAGGCTATATGAGCGTGGCCGGGGAATTCCTTACTCCAATCGAGATAGACAGCCTTGCCATCGGGGCAAAAATCATGACATTTGAATGCGGAATCCGTTTTCTTACCGACTATCTAAACGGCGACGTCTATTTCAAAATCCACAGGGAGGACCACAACCTCGACCGTTGCCGCACACAGTTCAAGCTGGTGCAGGACATGGAGGAGAAAATGGATTTGATGAAGGAAATAGTTAATAAATATAAATAAAGATTTGGGGGTATCGGAAATGAGAGTAATCAAGGTCGGCAGCTATGACCAAATGAGCCGGACGGCGGCCAACATCATCGCGGCACAGATAATTATGAAGCCGGACTCTGTTTTGGGCCTTGCGACCGGGTCGTCCCCAATCGGCACATATAAAAGGCTGATTGAGATGAATAAATCCGGTGATTTGGATTTTTCGGGCATTACCACCGTTAATCTGGACGAGTACTGCGGACTTAGCGGCAGCCACGACCAGAGCTACAGGTATTTCATGAATACCAACCTGTTTGACCACATCAACATAAAAAAAGAAAACACCCATGTCCCGGACGGGGTCGCCGAGGATTATGACGAGGAATGCAGGCGGTACTACAAACTGATTGAAGAGCTTGGCGGCATTGACCTTCAGCTACTCGGTATCGGGCATAACGGGCATATCGGGTTTAACGAGCCGGACGAGGTCTTTGAAAAATACACCCATGTAGTGGATTTGAAACAGTCCACCATAGACGCCAACTCCCGCTTTTTCGCAAAGAAGGAAGATGTGCCGAGGCAGGCGATAACCATGGGGATTAAGACAATAATGTCGGCCAAAAAAATCCTGCTGATTGCCAGCGGCGCCGACAAAAAGGAGATACTCGAACGCGCTTTATATGGCCCGATAACTCCTAAGGTCCCCGCGTCCGTCCTACAGCTCCATCCGGATTTAACGGTAGTCTGCAGTGTAGATTAAATATATACTCTGTTATGGGGGTAAGGTGATTAAAATGAAGTTTTACAAACAGGAAGGGCAGCTTTTTATTCCCGACGGGACAGATGAAAAAACGGCTTTGAGCCGGACAACCGATTTGTGTATCGCCGCTCATCAGGACGACATCGAGATTATGGCTTTCGGCCCGATTTCAAAATGCTACGGCGTGCCGGACAAATGGTTTACCGGCGTTGTGGTAACCGACGGCGCGGGCTCGCCGAGAACCGGTATTTACGAGCGTTACACCGACGAGGAAATGAAAAAAGTGCGCGTGATAGAGCAGAAAAACGCCGCGAGCGTCGGCGGCTATGCCGCACAGTTTTTGCTTAGCTACACCAGCTCCGAGGTGAAAAACCCGTCCAACCTAAAGACTGTTGAGGAAATCGCAGAGATTATAAGGGCGTGCAGACCGGAAATCGTCTACACACACAACCTTGCGGACAAGCATGACACCCACGTGGCTGTCGCGATGCGCACCATTGCGGCAATCCGCAGCCTGCCGGCCGGGCAGCGCCCCAAAAAGGTGTATTCGCTTGAAGTATGGCGCGGGCTTGACTGGGTCAACGACGATGAAAAAGTCTGCTTTGACACCTCCCAGCACCCCAACCTTGCTGCGGCGCTGCTCGGAGTATACGACAGCCAGATTGCGGGCGGCAAGCGCTACGACAGCGCCGCGCTGGGCCGCAGGCTCGCGAACGCGACATTTTTCGCAAGCCATGATACCGACGACGTAGAAAGCCTCTCTTACGGGCTGGATATAACCGAGCTTGTAAACAGCGATATGGACTATTTTGATTTTATCAACAGGTTTATCAAGAATTTCAGGAAAGATGTTGAGGAACGTATCAGGAGGTTTGCTTAAATGAATCGTTGCGGTATAGAAATCAGCTATAAGAATGTTCCTAAGCTCGACCCTCAGTTCATCCCGATGGAGCAGTTCACCAGAGCCTACCTTAAAGGCGCAAAACAGCCTCTGGCGATTGCGGTGGAGCGGGAATCGGGCTATACCAGCGTTTACGAAACCTTTATTCACGGCACCCCCGAAATGCGCGAGGCGGATTTTTATTATGTCGAACGGCTGGTAAAGTTCCTGCTCTGGGCAAGGGGAGGTTTTAAGGTAACCATCTGCGGCAGCAGGGAGGTTTACGAATACCTAAAACAGGCGTATTCGGCGGACGGCGAACGCGCGTTTGATTATAAGACAATGGCCGACGTCTATGAAAAACCGTTTGAGGTGCTGTACCTGCCGTATGAGCAGAAGCCGGCGGAAATTGAAAGCTCAAAGGCGCTGGGCGGCCATTTCGAAGGCTGCAGGATAGGCTTTGACGCGGGGGGGAGCGACAGAAAGGTCTCCGCGGTTATTGACGGCGAAGCGGTTTACAGCGAGGAAGTGGTCTGGCACCCGAAGGTCAACTCAGACCCGGACTATCACTTTAACGAGATTGTTACCGCCTTTAAGACCGCGGCCTCAAAAATGCCGAGGGTTGACGCGATTGGGATAAGCTCGGCGGGGATTTACGTAAATAACCGCACCATGCTGGCCTCGCTGTTCATCAAGGTACCGAAGGATTTGTTCGATTTAAAGGTCAAAGACATATACGAGCGCGCCTGCCGCGAAGTCGGGGACGTGCCTTTCACGGTCGCCAACGACGGGGATGTTACCGCTCTCGCCGGCGCAATGGAGCTCAACGATACCGGAGTTCTTGGAATTGCGATGGGCACCAGCGAAGCGGCGGGGTATGTGGATTTGAAGGGGAATATAACCGGCTGGCTGAACGAGCTGGCTTTCGCGCCGGTCGACGCGCACCCCGGCGCGATGGAGGACGAATGGTCGGGCGATATCGGCTGCGGCGTCAAGTACTTCTCGCAGGACGGGATTGTCAAACTTGCCGGAAATGCCGGGCTGACATTCAGCGACGGCCTGACTCAGGCTGAAAAGCTGAAGGAGGTCCAGAAGCTGGCTGAAAAGGACGACCCGGTGGCTATCGACATATACGATTCCCTCGGTTGTTACCTCGGGCACACCCTGCCTTATTATGCAAGGTTTTATAACTATAAGCACCTGCTGCTTCTGGGCAGGGTAACCTCAGGCAAAGGCGGAGAGATAATGATAAACCGCTGCAAGCAGGTTATTGCCGAAGAATACCCCGAACTGAACGTTAACATTGTATTGCCCGATGAAAAAAGCCGCCGTGTCGGGCAGAGCGTCGCGGCGGCGGGGCTGCCGGCGCTTAAGTAAACCGGTAAAAACCGCAATCGATATAAAAAGCGCGTTTCCGAAAGGGAATGCGCTTTTTTGGTTGCGGCGGTTTTTGGCGGGCAAATTTGATTGCGCCAAATTCGGTACAAGCATATAATGGTTAAGGCAGGCGGTCCGCCAAACCGCCGGCTGCTGGGCGCCATAATGCGCCGCGTCTGCCCGACTGACGCCGTTTTTGTCGCAGGGAGACGGCGAGCGGGTTCAAATTGTTGCACTTGCCCTTTCACCCTTGTAATGATATAATAAACCAATAATATATGCTCGACTGACGCCGCTTTTGTAGCGGCGGCGGCCGGGGACATATCTGGATTTTTGGAGCGTATTCGCTGATGGCGGGCGAAACCCGCCGCACCATGTCACCATATCTTGTTAGGAGGCTCCGAATTGCGGATTGGAATTGACATAGGGTCAACCACGGTCAAGGTGGTATTGATTGATGATAACGATAAAATACTGTTCAGGGCATATGAAAGGCACTTGTCCAAGGTTCGTGAGAAAACCGCCGAAATGCTGGAACAGCTCGATGACAGGTTGAGCGGCAAGCAGGTTCAGGCAGCGGTAACTGGCTCGGCCGGCCTCGGCGTTTCCAAGGCGGCCGGTTTGGAATTTGTGCAGGAAGTGTTTGCGACCGCGGGAGCAGTGGAGCGCTTTTACCCCAAAACCGACGTTGTGGTCGAGTTGGGCGGGGAAGACGCGAAAATCATCTTCCTTACCGGCGGGCTGGAGGAGCGGATGAACGGCTCCTGCGCCGGCGGTACCGGCGCTTTTATCGACCAGATGGCCACCCTTTTGGACATTACCGCCGACGAGCTGAACCGGCTCAGCGAGAAATACGATAAACTGTACTCGATTGCCTCCCGCTGCGGCGTGTTCGCAAAAACGGATATTCAGCCGCTGCTCAATCAGGGGGCGAGGAAGGAAGATATTGCGGCCAGCATTTTTCAGGCGGTTGTCAACCAGACCATATCCGGGCTGGCGCAGGGCCGCGAGATTAAAGGAAACGTTCTTTTCCTCGGCGGGCCGCTGCATTTTCTGAGCGGTTTGCGCAAGCGGTTTGTGGAAACCCTGAAGCTTACGCCCGAACAGGCGACGTTTCCCGAAGACGCTGACGTGTTTGTCGCGGTCGGCGCGGCGATGTATGCCGGGAACACAAAACCCATGGCGTTTGACGAGGTGCTGAGCCGTATCCGCAGCGCCTCCGAGCAGAAGAATACAACCAACACACTGCCGCCGCTGTTCAGCTCAGAAGAAGAATATCAGCAGTTCGTCGCGCGCCACAACCGCCACCAGCCCCCGTTTGTGGACGCGGACAGTTATTCGGGCGACGCATACCTCGGCATTGACGCCGGCTCAACCACCACAAAACTTGCGCTCATCACGCCGGAGGGCGGGCTGCTGTATACTTTTTATGACTCGAACGGCGGCAATCCGGTCGGGGTTGTACTGGAGCAGCTAAAGGAAATATACCGGCGGTTCGGCGGCAGGATTACCATCAAAGGCAGCGCCGCCACCGGATACGGCGAGGATTTGATTAAAAACGCGTTCAACATAGACATCGGCCTTGTCGAAACCATGGCGCACTATAAGGCGGCGGCCAGCTTTAACCCCGATGTCGATTTCATCATTGACATCGGCGGGCAGGACATGAAATGTTTTAAAATCCGCAACGGCGCGATTGACAGCATATTTTTAAACGAGGCGTGCTCGTCCGGCTGCGGCTCGTTTATCGAAACCTTTGCGAAAGCGCTGGGATATTCGATTGAGGATTTCGCAAAGCTCGGACTGTTTGCCGAAAAACCGGTTGATTTGGGCTCGCGCTGCACCGTCTTTATGAACTCGTCGGTGAAACAGGCGCAGAAAGAGGGCGCCGGGATAGACGATATTTCGGCAGGGCTTTCAATCAGCATTGTAAAAAATGCGATTTATAAGGTTATCCGCGCGACCAACCCGACCGAGCTGGGCCGGAATATTGTGGTTCAGGGCGGCACATTCTTAAACGACGCGGTTTTAAGGAGCTTTGAGCAGGAGCTGGGGATTGAGGTAACCCGCCCGACCATTGCGGGGATTATGGGCGCGTACGGCGCGGCATTTTCCGCAAAGTCGCTCAAAAAGGAAAAAAGCTCGCTGCTGACTATGAAGGAGCTTGAAGATTTCACCCACACCGCCAAATCGGCGCAGTGCGGGCTGTGCGGCAACAACTGCCACCTGACCATAAACACTTTCAGCGGCGGCAGGCGGTTTATTTCAGGCAACCGCTGCGAGCGGCCTTTGGGCAAGGGCAAACGCGCCGGCGCTCCAAACCTTATGAGATGGAAGTACGACTACCTGCGCTCTCTTGAGGGCGGGGAGAACCACCGGGGCCGTATCGGCATCCCGATGGTGCTGAATATGTTTGAAAATCTTCCTTTCTGGTACACTTTTTTCACCAAACTGGGGTTTGAAGTGGTTTTGTCGCCGGAATCCTCAAGGTCGCTTTACGCTTACGGGCAGCACACAATTCCGTCGGATACCGTCTGCTACCCCGCTAAGCTGGTACACGGGCATATCGCGAAACTGATTGACATGGGCGTTGACGCCATCTTTTACCCGTGTATGCCGTATAATTTCGACGAAAAAAAAGGCGATAACCATTACAACTGTCCTGTGGTGGCGTATTACCCTGAGCTGATTGACGCAAACGTTACCGAGATTAAGAATATCCGATATTTATTCCCCTATTTCGGGCTGCACCGGCCGCGCGAATTTGCGAAAAAAGCGGCGGATTATTTCAAAGAGCATTTTGGAATTCCGGCAAACGAGGTTAAGGGGGCGGCAAGGGCGGCTTTTAACGCGCACAAGGCGTATCTGCGAATGCTGTACGAAAAAGGCGAGCGGATGATTGAACAGGCCCGCAAAGACGGCAACAAAATCATAGTATTGGCCGGCAGGCCGTACCACTGCGACCCTGAGATTAACCACGGAATTGACTCGCTGATTACCTCGTTCGGGCTTGCGGTGGTAACCGAGGACGCCGTTGCCCACAAGCAGCCGAAAAGGCCGGTTAAGGTGCTGAACCAGTGGACTTACCACAGCCGCCTTTACTGCGCCGCCGAGTATATCAAGAGCCAGCCCGACATGCAGCTTGTCCAGCTTGTGTCTTTCGGCTGCGGTATTGACGCAATCACCACCGACGAGGTGCGCTCAATCCTCGAAGAGGGCGATAAGATTTACACCCAGCTGAAAATTGACGAAATCAACAACCTCGGCGCGGTGCGCATTAGAATCCGCAGCCTTCTGGCGGCGGTCGAGGCGCGCGAAAGCGGCGAGGCTGAAACCTAACCGACTACCCTTCCAAAGGAGAATACTGATGGCCGAACTGGTATACGATAAAGACGGGCGACTGCTGTTTACCGAGGAGATGAAGAGGGAGTACACCCTGCTTATGCCGATGATGCTTCCCGTCCACTTCACAATGCTTAAGCATGTATTGGAGCTTAACGGCTACAAGGCGGAGCTGCTTACCACCAACCACCGCGGCATAGTGGACGAAGGCCTGAAATTCGTCCACAACGACACCTGCTACCCCGCGCTGCTGGTTATCGGACAACTGATTGACGCGATAAAAAGCGGTAAATACAATCCGCGCAAGGTCGCCCTGATGATTACCCAGACAGGCGGCGGCTGCCGCGCGTCCAACTATATTCACCTTTTGCGCAAGGCACTCCACCGCGCTGGCTACGATTATATACCGGTGGTTTCGGTAAACCTTTCGGGGCTTGAGAAAAACCCCGGATTTACCCTGAATTTCACTCTAATCCGGCAGATGGCGTATTCCATGCTTTATGGGGATTTGATTGTGCTGATGGCAAATCAGTGCCGCCCGTACGAAGTAATCGAAGGAGAGACCGACCGGAGGGTGGAAAAATGGGTAAACAGGCTGACCGCCGAATTTAAAAAGAAGGGCAGCTTCAAATCCTCCCACATCCGCAACAATTTCAACCTGATAGCCGACGATTTCGCCTCTATTCTGGTAAAGCGGGTTCCGAAGGTGAAGGTCGGGATTGTAGGCGAGATTTATGTGAAATTCGCGCCTTTGGGCAACAACAACCTTGAGGAGTTTCTGCTTTCCGAAGGTTGCGAGCCGGTGGTTCCGGGGCTTACCGATTTCATTATTTTCAAATGCGACAACAGGGTGGAGGACCACAGGCTGTACGGCGGGAAATTCGCGACCTACCTCGGCGCAGGTTTTTTGAAAAGGTACCTGATGAAACTTCAAAGGTATATGATTGAAGCCGTAAAGCGACACCCCGAATTCCGCGCCCCCTGCACTTTTGGCCATCTCAAAAAGCTGGTAAGAGGATATCTGGGATACGGCAACAAAATGGGCGAGGGCTGGCTTTTGACGGCCGAAATGCTGGAGCTTATAGATTCGGGGGTAAACAATATTGTGTGCACCCAGCCGTTCGGCTGCCTGCCGAACCATGTCGTCGGCAAGGGCATGGTGCGCAAAATCAAAAACAACCTGCCGCAGGCGAACATCGTCTGTATCGACTATGACCCCGGCGCCACCCGGATTAATCAGGAAAACAGGATTAAGCTGATGCTCGCAAATGCCCAAAAGGCAGAAACGGCGGCTTCAGAAGGCGAACGGAGCGGGGAGAAACAGGCTGTCCGGCTAAGCGGCTGAATTTGCCGCATAACCGCTTCTTTTCAGGGTATTACTAGTTAAAAGGGGGCGGTGGAATATGCGGGAGCCTAAGGATATAAAGCGCGACAGTGCCGCAAACGGGCAGAACGGTGGCGGCAACGGCGGGCAGGAGCCGCCGGAACAGCCTTCACGGGAGACGGAGGATTATTGCCAAAGGCTTGGGCAGTATGCCGAGACGGGCTGGGTTATAACGGACAACGGAAGACATGTCATTCACTGCCTGACCGTGATAGGGCAGATTGAGGGTCATTACCTGCTGCCATCCAACAGCAAAAGCACAAAATACGAGCACATGATACCGCAGCTTATAGCGGTAGAAGAGAACCCCAAAATCGAGGGGCTGCTGGTGCTGCTTAATACTGTCGGCGGAGATATCGAGGCCGGGCTTGCGCTGGCCGAGCTGATTGCCGGGATGAGGAAGCCTACGGTTTCGCTGGTGCTCGGAGGCGGCCATTCAATCGGGGTGCCGCTTGCGGTCGCCGCAAAAAAATCATTTATTGCGCCGACCGCGACCATGACCCTGCACCCGGTGCGAATGACCGGCGTTACCCTCGGCGTACCGCAGACTTTCACATATTTCCAGCGGATGCAGGCGCGGATTGCGGGCTTTGTTGCGGCGAATTCCAGCATGAGCGCCGAGCGTTATGTCGAGCTGTGCATGAACACCGACGAGCTTGTGCTGGATGTCGGCAGCGTGCTGGACGGAGAACAAGCGGTCAGGGAAGGGCTGATTGACGAACTGGGCTCGCTGTCAAAAGCGCTGTCCGCTTTGTACGAGATGATTGAAAGCGGCATGGATAAGCAACGCCCCGCCTATTGAGACAATCGAAAAACGCCCCGGCTTTCGGGGCTTGCATAAAAGCGAAATTTTGGAAAGGGATGAACCCGTTATGCCGAAGAAACGGGCTAAATCAAAGTCTTCATCTGCGCCTCCCGCCAAAAAAGACAAGGCAAGCGCGGGGGCGGTCAAGGCAAGGCGCCAGACTGCGGCCGTGCTGGTACTGGCTTTTGCCGTTTTGTTTTTGTGCATTGCGATAATACCCGGCGGCAGCCTTTGGGGCCTGCTTCACCGCTTGATTTTAGGATTGTTCGGGGTGTGCGCTTACATATTCCCGGTGTTCATGGTTTACATATCAATAATTACCGCAATGGAAAAACCGGTCGTGAGCGTAAGCTCAAAGCTCTGGCAGAGCCTTATGCTGATTGTGATGGTTGCGAGCGCGATACAGATATTCATGTACGATTTTGAGGGGGGCGCCACCTTTTTCAACGCCGTCAAGAACAGCTTTGAGGAAGGCAACCAAAACCGCGGCGGAGGGGTTTTGGGGGCTGTTTTCGGCTATGCGCTTGAGTATTTTTTCACCGACATAGGGGCAAAAATCATTATTATCCTGCTGATTGCGGTGTTTTTAATGCTGGTTACCGGAACCACGGTAATCGCGCTGTTCAAGGCGGCTGTGCTGCCGGTTAGAAAGGCGAAAGCCTCAATCGAAAACGCGATGATTGCAAGTCAGGAAAAGAAAAAGGCCATTGACATCGACATCGGGGAAGGATACGCCGAGAGTTCGGGCGAGATTGAAAAATCCGAAAAGCTGAAACAGTTTGAAAAGGTGGCAAAGGAGTTTAAACAGCTGGACGAGGAGAAACCAAAACAAACCGAGGACGCGGCCGCGGAGACTGTGGAGATAGGGGATTTGACCGACTCTGCGGCGCAGGATGACAGCTACCGCTACCCGCCGATTTCATTGCTGTATGACAACCGCGGGTCGCGGCACGGCGCGGCCGCGCAGGAACAGAAGGCGACCGCGGAGCTGCTGGTGAAGACCCTGCGGGATTTCGGGATTGAAACAAGGATAGTGGATATTTCAGTCGGCCCGACGGTTACAAGGTATGAGCTGGAGCCCAGCGCGGGCGTGAAAATCAGCAAGATAACCGGACTTTCGGACGATTTGGCTTTAAGGCTTGCCACTTCCGGGGTGCGTATCGAAGCGCCCATTCCGAACAAGGCCGCGGTCGGGATTGAAGTGCCCAACCGCAAGCCCGCAGTGGTAACACTGCGCGAGCTGATTGATTCGGACGAGTTCGCAAGCGCAAAAAGCCCGCTGACGGTTGCGCTGGGTAAGGATATCAGCGGGGGGATAGTGCTCGCAGACCTTACGCGGATGCCCCACCTGCTGATAGCCGGCACAACCGGTTCGGGTAAATCGGTGTGTACCAACGCGATGATACAGAGCGTGCTGTTCAAGGCTTCGCCAAAAGAGGTGCGCATGCTGCTTGTTGACCCCAAACAGGTTGAATTCAACGTGTATAACGGGATACCCCACCTGCTCGCGCCGGTGGTAACCGACCCGCGCAAAGCCGCCGGGGTATTGGGCTGGGCGGTCAGCGAGATGCTCAAACGGTACAAGCTGTTTGCCGAAAACAACGTGCGGGATTTCAACTCGTTCAACGAGCTGGCGGAGAGAAGCGACGAATTAACTCCCATGCCCCTCATCCTGATAGTGATTGACGAGTTGGCGGATTTAATGATGGTCGCCGCGAACGAGGTCGAGGACGCGATAATCAGGCTGGCGCAGATGGCGCGCGCCGCGGGAATGCACCTTGTGGTCGCGACACAGCGCCCGTCGGTCGACGTCATCACCGGGCTGATAAAAGCCAACATTCCCTCAAGGCTGGCGCTGACTGTCGCCTCGGCGGTGGATTCCCGCACCATTCTCGACGCCGGCGGAGCTGAGAAGCTGCTGGGCCGCGGGGATATGCTCTTTATGCCCGTAGGGATGTTGAAACCAATGCGGGTACAGGGTTGTTTTGTCAGCGACAAAGAAGTAGAGGCGGTCGTCAGCTTTATCAAGAATTCGCAGGAGCATGAGTATGACGAGGAAGTAATCGAGGAAATCGACAAGCTGGCGGCGGCCGCCGGCAGTTCTGCAGGAAGGGCAGAACCGGATGACGACGAAACCGACGAAATGCTGCCTCAGGCGATAGAAGCGGTGGTTGAGGCGGGGTCCGCCTCGACATCACTGCTGCAAAGGCGGCTCAGGCTCGGATACGCTCGCGCCGGGCGGCTTATAGACGAGATGGAAAAGCGCGGGATAATCGGCCCGTACGAAGGCAGCAAGCCGCGTCAGGTTTTGATTACCCGTCAGCAGTGGCTTGAAATGAATTACAGCAGGGCGGATGACGACGAATAATAGCATGAAGACGTGTAACGGCAGGTGATTGCACATGACCCGCGGCAAAAAAAGCCTGATAGGCGCTTTTTTGGCGTTAATCCTTCTGCTGCTGCCGTCCTGCCGTACTCTGCAGACGGCGCCGGCAGGGCAGAAACCATCGTCAAATCTGGAGATACATATAATTGACGTGGGCAACGCCGACGCCATTTTAATAATCAACAGCGAAGATGCGCTGCTGATTGACGCCGGGGAGAACAACGACGGGGACGACGTTGTAAACTATATCCGCAGTCAGGGGGTGGATTCCCTCGACTACGCGATTGCGACCCACCCCGATTCCGACCATATCGGCGGCATGGACGTGGTGATTGACGAAATTGATATCGAGAAATTCATAATGCCGCTCCTGCCTGATAACCTTGTCCCGAACACCCGAACATACCTTGATTTTAAAAACGCTTTGGAGGGCAGCGACGCGGAGGTTGAACACCCAAAGCCGGACAGCCGGTATCCGCTCGGCGGCGCCGAGTTCACAATACTAGGGCCGGTCGAGCAGCATAATTCCACAAACAATATGTCGGTGGTCTGCCGGGTTGATTTCGGCAGGCGGCGGTTTCTGTTCATGGGAGACGCCGAAAAAGAGGCCGAAAACTCGCTGGTGAAAAGCGGAGCCGATTTAAATGCCGATTTGATTAAGCTCGGCCACCACGGCAGCCGCAGTTCGTCGCAGGAAAAATTCCTCAAAGCGGTAAACCCGGTTTACGCGATTATATCGTGCGGCGCAGGGAACAGGTACGGGCACCCTCATTCGCAGACCCTTTCGACCTTAAAAAAGCTCGGCATTACCTGTTTCAGAACCGATATTCACGGCACCATAACCGTGATTTCTGACGGAGAGGATATAACCATCAAAAAAAGCGCATAAGACTTCAATACCGATTGGAGTTTAACCAAATCAGCAGATAAGCAAAAAATAAAAACAGCCGGTACTCTGCCGGCTGTTATTGACTAATCGGCCTTAAGCCTTTTGGCAAGCGCGGGGTCAGGGGTTATGAACAGTGTACGGTTGGAGTGGTACACCACCTTGCCCGGCGGCGCGCCGGAGGGCTTTTTCACATTGCGCGCTATTGTATAATCCACCGGCACCTGACTGGAGGCCGCGGCCTTTGAGTGAAGCGCCGCGATTACCGCCGCCTGTTCAAGCGTGCTGTCGGGCGGGTTTTCTCCGTTTGTCTGAATTATAACGTGGGAGCCGGGGATGTTTCTGGTGTGCAGCCATATATCATTTGCCCTTGCGGTTTTAAGGGTCAGCCGGTCGTTTTGGACATTGTTCCTGCCCACAAGGATGGTAAACCCGTCATCGGATTTAAACTGCAGCGGGCCGAGCGGCGCGGCGGGCTTTTGCCTTGAGCGCTGCCGGCGCAGGTACCCGCCGGCTTCCAGTTCGGCGCGCAGTTCGCCGATTTCACGCGGGGTGCCGGCGCGCGAGAGGGCGTCAAAAACAGTGTCAAGGTATTCGAGCTCCTGCTCGCCCAGCCGTATCTGCTCGGCAAGTATGCGCTCGGCGTTTTGAGCCTTCCGGTATTCCTTATAGTATTTCTGCGCGTTCTGCGACGGGGAGAGCGAGGGGTCGAGCGGAATCCGGATTTTCGGGCAGTCGGGCTGGTAATAGTCCACCACCTCGGCAAAGCTCGCCCCTTTTTGGATGTTTGCAATATTCGCGTTGATTAAATCCCCGAAAATGCGGAGATGGTCGCGGTTTTCGGATTGGGACAGCTCCCGCCTCTGGTTTTCGAGCTTGCGCGCAATCCGCTCGGAGATGTTGGTCAAAGCCCTTAATATGTCCTGCGACTGCCGTTTAAGCCGGAGCGCCGCGTCCTTTTTTGAGTAAAACTCGTCCAAAAGCCCGGAAAAGCTGTCAAGCTCCCGACCCACCGCCGACAGCCCGTACTGGGTGATGGGCATGAAGCTGAATTCCACCGGCTCGCCATGAGAATCGCAAAGGATATACGGGCAGCGCCGTTCGCCGTCCACCACCGCTTTTTTGACTCTGACAAGGAACTGTTCGACGCGTTGTTTTTCTTCGTCGGTGAGTTCGCGGATGTTGGTATCCCGTCCGCGTGTCGCGAGGAACGAGACCTCGCGGCAGAGGAGAGGGGAAAGCCCGTGGGATATTTTCAAAAGCGCCTGCGAAAGAGGTAAATCGCCGGCGCTGTCCAGCGCCCTGACAATATCCGCCGGTTCGCACCGGGTCAAATCCATGCTGCCCGCCTTAAGGGGCGGCGGAGAATACGGGATACCGGGCAGAACCGGGTGCACCTCCGATTTTTCGGAGCTGATCCGCTTGATTGCGTCTATAATAATCCCGTTTTGACCGGTCAGGATTATGTTTGAGTGCCTGCCCATGATTTCGACCGCGAGGGTTAAACGGACGATATCCCCGATTTCGCTGGCGCAGTCAAGGTCAAAATAGAGGATACGCTCCAGTCCGATTTGGCGGATTGCCGCTATTCTGCCGCCTGAGAGATATTTGCGCAAAAGCATGCAGAACATCGGCGGAGACGCCGGGTTTTCAAAAGACGTTTCAGTCAGATTTACGCGCGGGGAGTTTGAGCGCGCGGATATATACAGCTTTTTAACGCCGTCGCGGGTGCGCAGCGAGATAACAAGCTCCTCGCGCGAAGGCTGGTGGATTTTCTCTATGCGCGCGTTATTCAGAACAGCGCTCAGCTCTTCCCTAAGACAGCTTAAAAACGCACCGTCAAGCGCCATTAAAACTCATTCCTTTCAGGCGGGCATTTGCTTGCGGCTTACAAACAATCGTACCTGCACCGCTCTTTGGCGGGGATAACCGTCAAATCCGGAAAGGCCTCGGACAGCCTTTGAGCGATTTCGCGGGATATCAGCGCTTCGGTGTAAAAATGACCTGCTGCCACAATTGTCGTAACTGGCTCAAAAGGCCATTCGTGGTACTTAAGCTCGCCGGTAACTAACGCGTCCACATCGCAGGGAAGCCCGCCTATAAAATCCCCGCCAGAACCTCCGCTCACCGCCACCGTGCTTATCTGCCGGCCGCCTTTTGCCCAGACAATCCCGCCGGCGGGCACCTCAAGCCGCTTTCCGACAAACCGTGCGAACTCTTCGGGCTCTAGCTTTTTTTCAAGGCTGCCCACACGGACAAACCCGTCCTCCAATACGCGGACGTTTATAAGCCCCAGCGTTTTTGCGAGTATGTCGTTCACTCCGCCCGCCGCCTTGTCCAAATTTGTATGTACAGCGACGGCCGATATCCCGTACCGCGCAATCTGATAGACGGGATTGTCCTGTTCGAGCCGCTTAATCGGGCTGTAAATCACCGGATGGTGGCTGATTATCAGTTCGGCGCCCGCCTTTGCCGCCTGCCTCACCACGTCGGGGGATATGTCGAGCGCGGTAACTATTTTTGACACAGGGCAGTCGGCGCTGCCCGCCAAAAGCCCTACATTGTCCCGCTCCTCGGCTGAAGAAAACGGCGCCCACTCATCAAGCCGGTCCATTATATCCCTGACTCTGACTATTCCCTGCAATATATACACTCCCTAATGTGTTAAAGAATTTAATAAATCGTCCGAATAATATAAATATACAGCTTTGCGCTTATCATTTCAATACTTACGCCGAAATCGGCAATTTTGGTTTGACAGCCGGTTTACAATAAACTAAAATAAAAACACAGGTAAACCGCGGACCGAAAACCCGATATTCGGCTTACAATCCGGAGGGTGTTATGAAACCGACAAAACCCGTCAGGAATTTCTCCGTCATGCTATTGGCCGTTTTGATTTTATCAAGCTTTGGCATCTGGTGTTCTGCGGCAGTCGGTCAAGGCCCACAGCGGCAAAACGCCGGCCGTCCGGCAGCGGCCGCTGCTGTTGGCTTGAGAGCCGAAACCGGGATTGCTTTAGCCGCAGAAAACTATGAAACCGGTTTTCAAAGAAAGTTTTTCTGGTTTTACGGCCAGCTCGACAAATACCAGAAGGCGGTATACAACAAATTGTATTACGATTTTAAGCCGGGTACGGATAAAATCGAAGTACAGATGCCTGACAGGCGGATAACCGGCGACCAGGACGAGGTCGAGTACGAGGTAATCAGGATAGTACAGGGGGCTCTTGACGCGCTGTTAAAGGACTGCCCTGAGTTTTTCTGGGTTGACATTTCCGGCACTAGCGTCGGTTACGAGTACACCCCTTTGCCCCAAAACAGGATGAGGCTTGAAGGAATAATCATTAATACGGCAACTCTGCCTGACTATTCGCAATCTGATATAGACATGCTTATTGAGGAGGTAAACAATTTCCCTGTCGAGGGCGAAACTGTGTATGAGCAGTTGCTGTCAATCCACGACGGGCTTGCGCGCAGGATTAGTTATGACTATTCGCCACCACCCCTTCCCGCAAGCTCGTACGACGCGTACGGCGCGCTGATTGAAGGGCTCGCAGTTTGCGAGGGCTATTCCGAAGCCTTTAAACTGATTTGCGACAGGCTCAATATACCATGTATTCTGGTGGTGGGGTACGTCGCCACCTCCGGAGAACCCGGGCCGCACATGTGGAATGCGGTGGAAATAGGCGGGGCATGGTATCTTGTGGATGTTACATGGGACGACCACACCGACAGTTTTCCAAGGGTAGTATTTAACGACTGTTTCTTAGTAGGGACAAATACCGAATTAAAACGCTTTGGCGGCTATACGTTTGGCGAAAGCCATCAGCCCAGCGGCTATTTTACAAGAGCCCGGCATTCCACCGAGTTTAAATATCCGGAATTTGCGCTGGAAAGGTACATACCCGGCAGCGGGCCGATAACAGAACCGTCAACCATTCCGGACGTAACCGTACTGCCTCCGACGCCCCTGCCGCCGACCACCGCCCAGACTTTGGCGACAACCAAGCCGGTCATAGCTGCTACCACTACCACCACAACCACGAAAAAGACCGCCGCCCAGACGACCAGGAAAACCGGCACTGTCGCAGCGACCACAAAGCCTGCCACAACCACCGCTGTTACCAATACAACCGCTCCCCAAAGCGTTTTTGTCGCGGTTACAGGCACTGAAGGCAGCAGTAAGACCGAGAGCATAAACGCCGGCGGCGGTATTCCGGTAGAAAAAGCCGTTATATTCGTGATTGCCGGCTCTGCGGTATTGGCCGCGGGAATGATTGGCGGGAGCATAATCCTTTCGCTGCGCAAGCGGAATACCGGCGAATAACGGTTTTTTGCGTCCGGTTTCTTGCCAAACCGGACGGTTGGGGTTATAATAGTTAGACGATTTTGCGATTTTCAGTCAGGGGGCTGATAAAATGCTGCTGGCTTTGGATATGGGCAATACCAATATAAAAATCGGGGTGTTTAAAGGCGACAAGCTCCTGATGGAATCGCGTTTAGCCACCAATTACAATAAAACGGAAGACCAGTACGCTATCCAACTGCTGGACATACTCCGGCTTTACGGGGTGGACAACAAGGGGTTTGAGGGCGCTGTGATGAGCTCTGTGGTCCCCCCACTGACCAATACCATAAGCCGCGCGATTGAGAAGGTTACCGGCGTTACCCCGATGATTGTCGGCCCCGGAATAAAGACCGGGATTGACATCAGGATTGACAATCCCGCCCAGCTGGGCGCTGACCTGCTGGTCGGCGCGGTCGCGGCGGTTGCGCAATACGGGGCTCCCTGCATAATATGGGACCTCGGCACAGCGACCACCGTATCGGTGGTGGACGACGAGAGGCACTTCCGCGGCGGCGCGATTATGGCGGGAGTCGGCGTTTCAATCGAGGCGCTGGTCAGCCGCGCGTCCCAGCTGCCGAAAATCAGCCTCGAAGCCCTGCGGTATGTTGTGGGAACCAACACAATCGCGTCCATGCAGTCCGGGGCGGTATACGGCACCGCCTCGATGATAGACGGGATGAGCGACAGGATAACAGAAGAACTCGGTTGCGAGGCCGCCGTTGTTATCACCGGAGGGCTGGGGCGGGAAATCGCGTCCTGCTGCCGCCGCAAAGTGATTTACGACGACAATCTGCTTCTGAACGGCCTGCGCATAGTATATAACAAGAACAAAAAATAACACTGCCGGGCGCGGGGCCTTCTGCGCGGCAGCCGGACGTCTGGCGCCGCAGCAGGGATACGGCTCTGCGGACGGCTGTGATTATATATAATAAATTTTGTAATGCGCTGTATCATGTTAAGAACAGCAGCAAGGAGGTAATCTTATGTCAAGTAATCCAAACAATCCCGCTCCAAAAAGAAGCGGCGCGGCGCTTGCAACCAGCCGCAGGAATATCCTGTTCATCGCCCAGTTTGGAATCCTGCTGGCGCTGGAAGCGGTGGTATGCTTCACCCCGCTTGGGTCGCTGCCGGCGATAGGGCCGGTTGTCGCCACCCTTTCCCACATTCCGGTAATTATCACCGCGGTGGTGCTCGGCACGAAGGCGGGGGCATTGATGGGATTCTTTTTCGGGCTGTTCAGCTTTATTGTATGGACGTTTACCCCGCCAAATCCGGCAATCGCCTTTGTATTCACCCCGGCTTATTCGGTCGGCGAGGCGGGCGGCAGCTATCTTAGCCTTTTAATTTGCTTTGTTCCGAGGATACTGATTGGGGTTGTTGCCGGCTCGCTTTTTAGCGCGCTGTCCCGTATCCTCAAAAACAATTTATTGGCCCATACAATCAGCGGGGTGGTCGGTAGCCTGACCAACACTTTTTTGGTGCTCGGCGGGATATACCTGTTTTTCGGGCAGGATTTCGCGGCCGCCAATAAACTGCAGTATCAGCTTTTGCTGGGCGTTATCGGGATGACCGTGCTTACCAGCGGGATACCCGAAGCGGTTTTGGGCGGGATTACGGCTTACGCAGTCGGCCGCCCGCTCAGGAAAATGAACGAAAAGAACGTCGGATAAAGCGGAATATATGTCGGTCGGCGTGCAAATAAGCGTGCCGGCCTCTTTTTATTTTGCGCCCACGCCAAATGTGCGTCCGGCAAAAACTTATATTTTCAAAATCTTGATTATTCGGTGTTCAGGTGTTAAAATCATTTGAAAAGGAGTGAAAGGATGTACAGGGTTTTAAGAAAGCGCGTCCTCAACCCTTCGGTTACATGGATGGATGTCGAGGCTCCTCTTGTCGCGCGCAAGGCGAAAGCCGGCCAGTTTGTTATCCTCAGGGTAAACGAAACCGGCGAGCGCATACCGCTTACCATCGCGGATTATGACAGGGAAAAAGGCTCGGTTACCATAATATTTCAAAAAGTAGGGGGTACCACCCGTCTGCTCGATACCCTTGAAGAAGGGGATTATATTCTGGATTTTGCCGGCCCGCTGGGGCGCCCCACCGAAATCGAAGGCGTCGGGAAGGTGGCTGTTGTGGGCGGCGGCGTCGGGTGCGCTATCGCCTACCCGGCCGCAAAAGCGTTTTACAATTCCGGCGCCTGGGTGGACATGATATCGGGGTTCCGCAGCAGGGATTTGATAATACTCGAAGACGAGATGGCGGCGGTCAGCCGCAGGCTGTTTGTTATGACCGACGACGGCTCAAACGGCAGCAAAGGATTTGTTACCGACAAACTGAAAGAGCTGCTTGAACAGGGCGAAAGCTATGATTTAGTGTTCGCCGTGGGGCCGGTGCCGATGATGAGGGCGGTTTCGGAGCTCACCAGACAATACGGGGTAAAAACCGTTGTGAGCATGAACCCGATTATGATTGACGGTACCGGAATGTGCGGCGGGTGCCGGGTAACCGTCGGCGGCGAGGTCAAATTCGCCTGCGTGGACGGGCCGGAATTCGACGGCCATAAAATCGACTGGGACGAGGCGGTTAAGCGGCTTTCACAGTACAGGCGGGAAGAGCAGAACTGCCGGCTTTTTGGACAGATTTAACGGGGGAATAATCTCATATGGCGATAAACAGACAGAACCAGAAAACGCCCATGCCTGAGCAGCGGCCGGAAGAGCGGGTCTCCAACTTTGAGGAGGTCGCTCATGGCTATACGGCAGAGATGGCGCAGAACGAAGCCGCGCGGTGCCTTGACTGCAAGCACAGGCCCTGCGTCAGCGGCTGTCCGGTGAATGTCCAAATCCCCGATTTCATAAAGCTGATTACAGAAGGGGATTTTGAGGGCGCATACAGGACAATCCGGCAGACAAACTCGCTGCCGGCTGTCTGCGGACGGGTCTGCCCGCAGGAAGTGCAGTGCGAAGCCAAATGCGTCAGGGGGATTAAGGGGGAGCCGGTGGCAATCGGGCGGCTTGAGCGTTTTGCCGCAGATTACTATATGAACAGCTCGACCGAAAAACCCGACGCTTTGCGGCAAAACGGACACCGCGTCGCGATTATAGGTTCGGGGCCTGCCGGCCTTGCGTGCGCCGGCGACCTTGCAAAGCTAGGATACGAGGTAACCATATTCGAGGCGTTCCACGCTCCGGGCGGGGTACTGACATACGGAATTCCGGAGTTCAGGCTCCCGAAGGCGATTGTCGAGCGGGAGATTGAAATGCTGCGCGAGATGGGCGTCAGGATAGAGACCAATATGGTTATCGGCAAAACCCTGTCGGTAGACGAGCTTTTTGAGCAGGGCTTTGAGGCGGTTTTCATCGGCAGCGGCGCGGGACTGCCCGGTTTTTTGGGCATTCCCGGCGAGGGGCTTGTCGGGGTTATGTCCGCGAACGAGTTCCTCACCCGCATCAATCTGATGAAGGCATACCGCGACGACTACGATACCCCGGTCCGCCACTCAAAGCGGGCGGCGGTAATCGGCGGCGGCAATGTCGCTATGGACGCCGCAAGGTGCGCAAAAAGGCTTGGCGCCGAAACGGTCTACGTCGTTTACCGGCGCAGCGAGGCCGAGATGCCCGCAAGGCTTGAGGAAATCCACCACGCAAAGGAAGAGGGAATTGAGTTTATATTCCTGACCGCCCCTGTAAAAATCCACGGGGATGAGGATGGGCAGGTCAGCGCGCTTGAATGCGTCAGGATGGAGCTCGGTGAGCCGGACCAGACCGGCCGCCGGCGCCCGGTGGAGATTGAGGGGAGCAACCATCTGATTGAGGTGGACACGGTCATTGTGGCGATAGGCAACACCCCCAACCCGCTGATTAGAATGACTACGCCGGGGCTGAAAACCGACAGGAAAGGCTGCGTTGTGGTGGACGAAAACATGATGACATCCCGCGAAGGGGTGTTCGCGGGCGGGGACGCCGTTACAGGCGCCGCGACCGTAATCCTCGCGATGGGCGCGGGAAAAAAGGCGGCGGCGGGGATAGACAGGTATATCCGCGCGAAGTCTGAAGGGAAGGAAATATGATAGGGATTATCGACTACAAGGCCGGAAACGCCCCAAGCGCGCTGAACGCCTGCCGAAGGCTGGGTGTTGACGCGCGCCTTTTGTCCGCCCCCGACGAAATAGAGGAATGTGGGGGGATAATACTGCCCGGAGTTGGCTCCGCACAGGCGACCATGGACTCCTTACGGGAAACCGGGATTGCCGACGCCCTTAAAAAGAAAGTGCTGGACGGAGGCGCCCCGTTTTTGGGAATTTGCATCGGGCTTCAGGTTCTGTTCGAGCACAGCGAGGAAGAGGACGCCGAATGTCTGGGCTGGCTTTCCGGCGAAGTCAGGAGATTTCCGGAGCAAATGGTGAGGGTGCCTCAAATAGGGTGGAACGAGGTCAGGTTCGTCAGGGAGCGCCCGGTTTTGAGCGGTATCGGGGAAAGCGGCTTTTTTTATTTTGTCAATTCCTATTATGCCGTTCCGAAGGACAGCGGGATTATACTCGGCAAAACACGGTACGGAGTGGAGTTTTGCTCAATGATAGCGCACAAAAATATAATCGCCGCGCAGTTTCACGTCGAAAAGAGCGGCGAGACCGGGCTTAGACTGCTCAAAAACTTTGCTGCAAGCGTGGGTAATTGAATTATGCTTACAAAAAGGCTGATAGCTTGTTTTGACATTAAAGACGGGATGATAACAAAAGCCCAGAAATTTAAGGACAATATCGTTGTGGGCTCGGCGGTCGAGATTGCCTGCAGGGTTTATCAGGACCAGATTGATGAAATCATCTTTTACGACATCACCGCCAGTTCGGATAAAAGGAAAATCGACATCAGGACGGTAAAGGATGTGGCAGAGCACGTGTTTGTCCCTTTTACCGTAGGCGGCGGGATAAAGGACTTAAACGATATGTATGAGGTGCTGAAAGCCGGCGCCGAAAAAATCAGCGTCGATTCAATGGCGGTCAGGAACCCCGGAATAATCCGAGAAGGCGCGAGGGCTTTCGGCAGCCAGTGCGTTGTGCTGAGCATGCAGGTCAAAAAGGTTGAAAAGACCCAAAAAATCCCCAGCGGTTACGAGATAGCGATTGACGGCGCAAGAGTGTTTACCGGAATGGACGCGGTCGAATGGGCGAAGCGTGGGGAAAACCTCGGAGCCGGGGAGATTTGCGTAAACAGCATTGACCGGGACGGCACTCATTCCGGCTATGATATTGAGATTACGTCTCTTATCGCAGATGCGGTCAATATTCCGGTAATAGCGTCGGGAGGGGCGGGAATGCCGGAGCATGTGGTCGAAGTGTTTGAAAAGACCGGCGCGTCCGCCGCGATTATCAGCTCAATGCTTTATTCGCCGCGTTTGAGCAGGAATTATTCGGTCAGGGAAATCAAGCAAGAGCTGACCGCGTGCGGGGTACCGGTCAGACCGTGGGTGGAGTAGTATTTAAGCAGTTTGTGAGTTTTTCAAAGCCTCAAACTCAGGCGCCTGAATTCTCCAAAATCCTACAAATTTTTTCACTCAGAAATCTTCCAAATTATTTAGACTTGACAAACCCTTGGAAATCGTATACAATTAGCCGGTAAGTAGAAAAATATATATTTTCTGGTTTGAGGTGGTTTCTGTGGCGCTTTCAAAACAACAAACTGCCTCGGAAAGTATGAGCGACGAAGAACTGGTCAATCTCGCGCGAGGCGGAAATGAAAGCGCCTTTTCGATTTTAATCCACCGCTGCGCGTTAACGGTCAAACACCAGATAGCCTCACTCAAGCATTCTCACGTCGAGGACGAGGACCTTGCTCAGGAAGGGCTTGTAGGTCTTTTGTCCGCAGTCCGCACCTACAAATCAGGGGTGTCTTCTTTTCGTACTTACGCCTCGGCCTGCATTCGCAACCGGATGCTGTCCGCCGTCAGGGGCTCTGCCGCGGCGCGGGTCTTCCCGCAGGCGGAGCTTGTCAGCATTGACGACAGTCGTTTGCCGCTGGCGCAGACGCACAGTCTTTGCGATGACCCGGAACAGCTTGTAGTGCAAAAGGATGAAATCGTCCGAATGCAGAAATGGCTGCGGGGTCTTCTTTCCCCAAAAGAGTACAAGGTTTTTATGATGTACCTTGGGGCCTATTCTTACGAGGAAATCTCACAACGTCTCGGCATCAGTGTCAAAGCAGTTGACAATTCACTGCAGCGCGTCCGACGGAAGCTTGTGGCCGTTTCCTTTCCCCGGTAGGCGGGTACCGTTTTAATTGTCAAAAACAGTTTTACTGTTTTTATATGCCCGGGTAGCTTAAGTAGAGCGTTGGTTTTTCAAAGGTGTCGGTCCAAATCCGTCGCAGGGCAAATCTATTTTTTAAGCGAGGTAAAATCATGTACGAAGACAAGACTCTCATTTGCAAGGAATGCGGTGCGGAATTCATCTTTACCGCAGGCGAGCAGGAATTTTACGCTGAAAAGGGTTTCGAAAACGAGCCCCAGCGTTGCAAGGGCTGCCGCGACGCCCGCAAATCCGCCGCGAAGTCAAACCGCGAGATTCACGTCGCAGTGTGCGCAAACTGCGGTAACGAGGCCAAGGTCCCGTTCAAACCGCGTGAAGACCGTCCGGTTTACTGCAGCGAATGTTTTGCTTCCATGAGAGAGGAAAACTGACAGTTTTTCAAAAAAGTGCTCCGGTTTTTGCCGGGGCATTTTTTTATGTAAATTCCCGCAAAGCCGGGTACAATAAACCCGTGGCGGGTTTTAGGCCGCTCGGCGAGGGCTGCGCAGGGTTGAAAAAAACCGCATTTTTTGGTATAGTAAAGAGAAATTAAAATGCGGCGCTGCGCCGTGTTTTGAGTAAAAACCTGCCGTACGCGAAAGGATAAAGATAGTTGATGAAAGACACAAAGGCTGCGCCCGATATCTTCGATGCCGGGTATATAGACAGGGTACGCGCCTTTTTCGCCTCCCGCCCGGGCGGGGATATAAAGGCTCCTCTCGCTCATGTGCGCACTTTCGGCTGCCAGCAGAACGTCTCGGATTCCGAGCGGATTAAGGGGATGCTTGCGCAGATGGGGTTCGGCTTTACCGAGGAGCCGGAACAGGCCGATTTGATTTTGTTTAACACCTGCGCGGTGCGCGAGCACGCCGAGGACAGGGTGTTTGGGAATGTCGGGGCGCTTAAGGGGATAAAAAGGCGCCGGCCGGACGTCCTGATAGCCCTGTGCGGCTGCATGGTGCAGCAGGAGCATATCGCGCAGAGGATTAAAGCAAGCTATCCGTTCGTGGGTCTGGTTTTCGGCACTCACGTGCTCCACCGCTTTCCGGAGCTTTTATATAACGCTCTGGCGGGTCAGGAACGGGTTTTTGAAATACCCGAAGGAGACGGCTCCATTGTGGAGGATTTGCCCGTCTGCCGGGACGGGAAGTTCAAGGCGTGGCTTTCCATCATGTACGGGTGCAACAATTTCTGCTCCTACTGCATAGTCCCGTATGTGCGCGGGCGGGAGCGCAGCCGCGACCCCGAAAGGATTTTGGAGGAAGCGCGCGAGCTGGTGCGTGGCGGGTATAAGGAGATTACCCTGCTCGGTCAGAATGTCAATTCCTACGGCAAAGGGCAGGAACACGGGGTGGATTTCCCAAAACTTCTCAGAATGCTCAACGACATTCCGGGGGATTTTTGGATAAGGTTCATGACATCCCACCCAAAAGACGCAACCCGCCGTCTTTTTGATACCATAGCGGAATGCGAAAAGGTCGCCCGCCATTTCCACCTGCCTTTCCAGTCGGGCAGCAACCGAATTCTTAAAGCCATGAACCGCGGTTATACCCGCGAGCAGTATATCGAGCTTGTCGAATACGCCAAATCCGTTGTTCCGGGGATTTCATTTACAAGCGACGTGATTGTGGGTTTTCCGGGGGAGACCCGTGAGGATTTTGAGCAGACACTGGATTTAATCCGCCGCGTCGGGTTTACCTCCCTTTTCACTTTCATTTATTCTCCGAGGAAGGGCACCCCGGCGGCCGGGATGGAGGACCCGGTGCCCCACAAGGTAAAAACCGAATGGTTCAGCGAGATGACCGCCCTTCAGGAGCAAATCGCGGCCGCGCACTCCGCCTCAATGGTCGGCTCGGTGCGCCGAGCGCTTATTGAGGGCGAGGGCGAGGGCTATCTCGAAGCGCGGCTGTCCGAAAACATTGTGGTTAGGGTGGAGGGTGAAAAATCCCTTATAGGCAAATTTGCAGAGGTTGAAATCACCGGCGCAAGAAGCTGGGTTTTGACGGGAAGGGTTAAAAACGTATTATAAAGAAAAGAGGAAAAAATCATGGACGCAATACTTCAGATGACACAGGAACTGGCATATAAACTGCAAAGCGACAGCAGGTTTATCCGGGTACAGCTTGCCCAGTCTGCCGCCGATCAGGACGAGCAGCTTCAAAAGATGATTGAGGAATTCAACCTCAAAAGGGCGGAGCTGAGCGAGGAAATGGCCAAAGAGGACAGGGAAGAGGCAAAAATCCAGCGGCTTGACGCCGAAATCCGCGAAATTTATACAAAAGCGATGGAAAACGAGAACATGAAGGCGTACAGGGAGGCAAAGGACGAATTGGACCGCCTTGTGAGTCAGATGGTTACAATCCTGACGGCTTCTGCGCGGGGCGAGGACCCCGACTCTGTGCAGGAATCCGGATGCGGCAGCAGCTGCGCCGGCTGTGCCGGTTGCCATTGATATAGCATGATTTTCACAAAAGGGGGGATAGCATGGCCGAAATGACTCCGATGATAAAGCAGTACCTTGAAGTAAAAGAGCGGTACAAGGACTGTATCCTGTTTTTCAGGTTGGGCGACTTCTACGAGATGTTTTTTGACGACGCCAAGCTGGTTTCGCAGGAGCTTGAGCTTGTGCTGACCGGCCGGGACTGCGGGCAGGAAGAGCGCGCCCCGATGTGCGGGGTGCCGTACCACAGTTGCGAGGGGTATATAGCAAGGCTTGTGTCCCGCGGCTACAAGGTGGCAATCTGCGAGCAGGTCGAGGACCCCGCCACCGCAAAAGGTATTGTAAAGCGCGAAGTCATCCGCGTTATCACCCCCGGAACCGTGATTGAAGGCAGCATGCTGGACGAGGGCAGGAACAATTACCTTGGGGTAATCTATGTCAGCGACGGCGCGACCGAGGCCGGAGTGTGCTTTGCCGACTGCTCCACCGGCGAAATCCACCTGATACACATAACCGGCGAGGACGTGGCGCTCAGGGTTACCAACGAAATCGGCCGCTTTCTGCCGAGCGAAATTCTTTACAACGATTTCGCCGCCGCCGAGCAGACCATTCAATCGTTTATGAAAAACAGGCTGGAGGTTACCCCGCAAATCCCCTCCCCGGACAGCTTTGACTATAAAAAATCCACCGATATTATATTAAAGCATTTCAAAAAATCCGACCTTGCCGAGCTGGGGCTTAAAGACCAGTTCGCGGCTGTCAGGGCGCTCGGCTGCACCCTGAATTACCTTTACACCACCCAGATGACCGGGCTTGAGCGGATAACCACTCTGGACATTTATTCGGACGTCCAGTTCATGAAGCTTGATTTGACAGCGCGCCGGAACCTTGAGCTGGTCGAAACCATGAGGACCAAAGAGAAAAAAGGCTCCCTGCTCGGCGTGCTGGATTACACCAAAACCGCGATGGGCAAGCGGATGATACGCAGTTGGATAGAGCAGCCCTTAATCAACATCTCCCAAATCAGCCGAAGGCACAACGCGGTAGACGAGCTTGTCAGCGACTCAATGCTGCGCGGGGATTTAATCGAGCTATTAAAGAATATTTACGACCTTGAGCGGATAATGACCCGGATAGTCTACGGCAGCGCGAACGCCCGCGAGCTGCGCTCCCTCTCGCAGACAATATGCAGATTGGCCCCGATAAAAGAGCGGATGGCCGGGGTCAAATCCACCCTGCTTGTGGACACAAGGAATGAGATTGACCCGCTTGAGGACGTGCGCTTCCTTATTGAAAGCGCGATTGTGGATGACCCGCCGTTCTCGGTGCGCGAGGGCGGGATAATCCGCGAGGGCTACAACAGCGAGGTTGACACCCTCCGCCGGGAGATGACCGACGGCAAGGGGATTATCGCGGCAATCGAGGCGCGCGAAAAAGAGAAGACCGGCATTAAGACCCTGAAAGTGGGATACAACCGCGTTTTCGGTTATTACATAGAGGTTTCAAAATCCTTTATCGGGCAGGTGCCGGACAGCTATATCCGCAAGCAGACCCTCGCGAATTCCGAAAGGTACATAACCGAGGAGCTGAAAGAGCTTGAGGCAAGGGTGCTGGGCGCAAGAGAGCGGATTGTGGAGCTTGAGTACCAGCTGTTTAACGAGGTGCGGCTGAAAGTCGCGGAACAGCTCCACCGTATCCAGACCACCGCGCAGGCGATAGCCCGGCTTGATGTACTGTGCTCCTTTGCCGAGGCCGCCCAGCGCAATAAATACACCATGCCGCTGGTTGATTTGGACGGCAGAATTATAATCAAAAACGGCCGCCACCCGGTGGTCGAGACAACTATTGATACCCCGTTCGTGCCGAACGACACCTTTCTTGACACCGGCGAAAACAGGGTAGCGATAATCACCGGCCCGAACATGGCGGGCAAATCGACCTACATGCGCCAGACCGCGCTGATTGTGCTGATGGCGCAAATCGGCAGCTTTGTCCCCGCCGAAAGCGCAACAATCGGGATTGTGGACAGCATTTTCACAAGGGTCGGCGCGTCGGACGATTTGGCAGCGGGGCAGTCCACATTTATGGTTGAGATGAGCGAAGTCGCGCACATACTCAAAAACGCGACCGACAGGAGCCTTATCATCTTTGATGAAATCGGCAGGGGAACCTCGACCTATGACGGGATGAGCATTGCCCGCGCGGTTTTGGAATACGTCGCCAAAAAAATTGGCGCAAAGACCATGTTCGCAACCCACTACCACGAGCTCACCGAGATTGAAAACCATCTTGAAGGGGTAAAGAACTACAATATCGCGGTCAAAAAGCGGGGGGACGACATCACCTTCCTGCGGCGGATTGTGCACGGGCCGGCCGACGACAGCTACGGCATCGAAGTCGCAAAGCTGGCCGGGATACCGGATTACGTGATTTCCCGGTCAAAAGAGATACTTAAAACACTGTCTTTGGGCGAGCCCCAAAAAGCCGGTGGCAACGGCGGCGTTATTCAGGATTATGAAGGCGGGGACGGCCAGCTTTCGCTGCTGCCGGTCTCCGGAAATGAGATAGTGCAAAGGCTGAAGGGGATTGATGTCAACACGTTGACCCCGATTGAGTCAATGCAGGTCCTGTACGAGCTGGTCAAACAGGCGAATTTGTATTGACAGGGGATAGGAGGAGAGCGTCATAGCCAGAATTCATGTGCTTAACAGGCGGATAGTGGAGCTGATTGCCGCGGGTGAAGTGGTGGAGCGGCCGTCCTCTGTCGTCAAGGAACTGGTTGAGAACTCTATTGACGCGGGGGCGTCGTCCGTCTGCGTCGAAATCAAAAACGGCGGGGTTACCTATATGAGGGTAACCGACGACGGAACAGGCATTGAGCGCGGGGACGTCCCGACAGCATTTGTAAGGCACGCGACCAGCAAAATCAGCGCGGAACCCGACCTTGACGCGATTGGCACTCTCGGTTTCAGGGGGGAGGCGCTGGCGTCCATATCCGCAGTCGCGAAGGTTGAACTGCTGACCCGCACCGAGGACGAGATTGCCGGTACCCGGTATATAGTCGAGGGCGGGGAGGAAAAGCTGCTTGAGGACGCCGCCTGCCCGCAGGGTACGACAATAATTGTGCGGGACCTGTTTTATAATGTTCCGGCGCGGATGAAGTTTTTAAAAAAAGACGTTACCGAAGCGAATTCTGTCGCGGCGGTTGTGGACTGCATTGCCCTTTCACACCCCGAGGTCTCCCTGCGTCTGATTCGGGACGGGCGGGAAGAGCTGCTGACGCCGGGCGACGGAAAGCTGCTGTCGTGCATTTATTCGGTGTTCGGGCGGGAGTTCGCAGCCGCTCTTCTGCCGGTGGACTTTACGCTTGAGGGCATTCACGTGCACGGCTACATAAGCAAGCCGTCGGCAGGCAGGGCAAACCGTACCATGCAGCATTTTTTTGTAAACGGCAGGTATGTCAAAACCCGCACCGCAATGGCGGCTCTGGAGCAGGCGTTTTCAGGCGAGATGGTGAGCGGTAAATTCCCTTCCTGCGTTTTGCATATAGATTTGCCGCTTGAAGTGGTTGACGTCAACGTGCACCCGGCCAAAATCGAGGTGCGGTTTATCAATGAAAGGCCGGTTTTCAACGCGGTGTACCGCGCGGTCAAAGAGGCAATCCAGTCGGGCGACGCGCCCGTTCAGGTGAAAATCCAGCCTTCGAATGTTAAAGCCGGCCCGCCCGCCGCGGGAAAGCCGGCGTACCCTGCCGCCACACAGATTTCCTTTGATACGGCGGCAGGCAAAAAGGATTTTCCGCCCCGTCAGGAGGAAGCGCCCGCAAGAGGCGGCGCCGGCGACATCGGTTACAGCACTTTAAAAGACAGCGGGGAAATCCCGTACAACCGGCCGGTACAACTGCCGGTTATCGCGCCGAGCGGAGGACGGAAAGCCGAGCCGTTATCCCAGCCGCCAAAAAGCGAAGCGCCCGTGCCGGTCCCGGAGGAAGAACAGAAGGAGCGGGAGGTTGTATTCGTCGGGGAAGCGTTTTCGGTATATATCATAGCCCGAATGGGGGATTCCCTTTACTATATAGACAAGCACGCCGCCCACGAGCGGATACTGTATAACCAGCTTAAAAATTCCCACCAAAGCAACGCGCAGATGCTGCTGGCGCCTGTTACCGTAACTTTGAGCAGGGAGGAATACGCCGCGCTGCTGCCTGAGCTTGACACTTTAAACCAGGCGGGGTTTGAGGTGGAGGATTTCGGGGGGCACAGCGTGCTGGTGCGCGCGCTGCCAATGATTGTGAGCTCCGAAGACGCCGCCTCACTGATACAGGAGATAGCGGGCGGTTTTGCTACCGGGCGTAGCGAGATTAGCGCAAACAAAATAGACTGGATTTACCATTCCACAGCCTGCCGGGCAGCTGTGAAAGCGGGGGACATATCAAAGCCAGCCGAGCTTCAGGCGATCGCCGAAAAAGTGCTGCTTGACGGTGATATACGAACCTGTCCCCACGGCAGGCCGGTATGCATTGAAATAACTAAGCATGAGCTTGAAAAACTGTTCGGTCGGGTAAAATAAACAAAAGCCGCCCGCCCTGCCCGCCGCGGGCTTATGCGGACAAGCCTGAAAGGGGACAGCCGGCAAATGGAAGGCAAAATCTTTCTGCCTGTGGTGGCGGGGCCGACCGCCTCCGGCAAAACCGCGCTTGCTGTTCAGCTTGCCAAAAGGTTTGACGGCGAAGTGGTTTCCGCCGACTCAATGCAGATATACTCGGATTTAAAAATCGGCACCGCCCGGCCGAGCGAGCAGGAAATGATGGGGGTGCCCCATCATCTTACAGGTTTTGTGCCGCTTTCCGCAAGGTACAGCGTGGCGGATTACGTCAGGGACGCAAAACGCGTAATCTCTGAGATTGTGTCGCGCGGAAAACAGCCGATTTTATGCGGCGGGACGGGGCTGTATATAGATTCGCTGGTGGACAATCTCGTTTTCAGCGAGGACAGGGAAAACCCTAAACTGCGCGAACACCTTAAAAAGCGGGCCGAAGAAGAAGGCGCAAAAGCCCTGCTTGAGGAATTGCGGGGGATTGACCCGAAGACCGCAGAAAGGCTGCACCCGAACAATCTTGGCAGGATTATCCGCGCGCTTGAGCTTTATTACAATACGGGCATGACCATGAGCGAGCAAATCGAAAGGTCGAGGCGACAGCCGTCGCCCTACAGGCCGTGCGTTCTGGTCCTTTGCTGCAGAGACAGGAAAGCTTTATACCAAAGGATTAACCGCCGGGTTGACGACATGATAAAGGCCGGGCTTTTGGACGAGGCGAGGTATGTGAATTCCCTGTCCGCCGCCCCCACCGCGAGGCAGGCAATCGGGTACAAGGAATTTGCCCCGTATTTCGCAGGGGAAATCCCATTGGAAAAAGCAATCGAAAACCTGAAACAGGCGACAAGGCGGTATGCAAAGCGGCAGCTGACATGGTTCCGCCGCCGCAGGGACGCGCATTTTATATTCATAGACGACTATTCGTACACAGGCGCTTTGACCGACGCCGCTGCTGCCATATTGGAGGAATGCCGGGATGGATAGCTTCATAAAGCGGACAATCACTGTCTGCATATCGCTGTTTTTGATAATCTATGTCGGCTACCAGTTTGTACAGGTGTTTTACAACCCGATTAAAACCGAAATCGTATACAGCGCAAGCGAATACAAGACGATTGACGCCCGCGGCATTACAATCCGGAACGAAAACGTCTTAAAAGGCGGCAAGAGCGGGTACCTGTTTTACACCGTGCAAAACGGCAGCCGTGTTTCAAAAGGCGGGGAAATCGCAAAGGTTTTCCGCAGCGAGCAGGATTCCCGCGCGCAGCAGCAGCTTGACCGCGTCAACGCCGAGATTGAAAAGCTCAAGGAAATCAACAGCCAGGGAACTACCGGCATGGTGAACCTTGATGTGATTGACAAACAGATAAAACAGTGCATAAACAGCCTGACTGCCAGCGTAAACCAGCCGGTCATCAAGGATTTGGACGAGCTTCGGTCAAGGCTTTTGGCGCTGATGAACAGAAGGCAGGCGTTAACCGGCAAGTCGTCCGGTTTTGAAGAAAGGATTAAGAGCCTGACGAACACCAAAAACAAGCTCGCGTCCTCGTTCTCCCCGGCAACCTCGACTGTAAAATCCCCAATCGCCGGATATTTCGTAAGCAAGACCGACGGGTTTGAGAACCTGATTGACGCACAGAAGGTATTAGAGCTGACCACCGCGCAAATACAGCTGCTGATGGACGCCAAGCCGGTCGCGGATTCCGGCAATATCGGCAAGGTGGTCGGGGACTACGAATGGTATTTCGCCTGCGTGGTACCGGTTGCCGAAGCGGGGGAGCTGAGGCTGGGCTCAAAGCCCAATCTCGTGTTCCCGTTCGTAACAGACGAAGCAATCCCGTCCGAGGTGGTCGCGGTCAACAGGGACAGCCACGGGAATGTCGCGGTGGTTTTTGAGTGTTCGTACATGTCCGGCGAGCTCTCCTCAATCCGGAAGGAAACGGTGCAGATAAGGCTTAACCGGTACGAGGGACTCAGGGTGCCGAGCCGCTGTATCGTTACCAACGACAACGACGAGCAGGGGGTTTATACCATGGTCGGGGACACCGTGGTTTTCAAAAGGGTGGAAATCCTTTACGCGCAGCCCGAATATGTCATCTGCCGGGAGAAAAACGAGAAAGGCTACCTGCAGCTTTACGACGATATTATAATAGAGGGAAAGGGACTATATGATGGAAAAACCGTCCGGTAACCGCTACCCTGATATAGAGGAAAACCTGAAGATTGTAAGGCACAGTATCGCCGAAACCTGCGTTAAGGCGGGCAGGGAGCCCGGCGATGTAACCCTTTTGGGGGTTACCAAAACAGTGCAGCCCGACCGGATTAACGCGGCAATCCGCGCCGGGCTTGAGGTTATCGGCGAAAACCGCGTTCAGGAATATCTTAGCAAACGGGAAATGATAAATCTTGACAACGTCAGGGCGCATTTGATAGGCCATCTGCAGACCAATAAGGTCTCCAAAATAGTCGGCAAGGTGGACATGATAGAGTCAATTGACAGCGTAAAGGTTGCAAAGGCGGTGAGCGACGCGTCGCTGAAGCGCGGGATTGTAACCGACGTGCTGGTACAGGTCAATATCGGCAGGGAAGACACAAAGCACGGAGTGATGGCGGAGGAGCTTGAGCAGCTTTTGCGCGCCGCGGCGTGCTTTAAAGGGATAAAAATACGCGGGCTGATGGCGATACCCCCGATTTATGACACCGAGCGTGAAAAAAGAGCGGTTTTTTCAGATATGTGTAAACTGTTTATTGACATTAAGGGCAAAAACATAGATAATGTTGCTATGGATATTCTGTCTATGGGGATGTCCGCCGATTACAGGGAAGCTATTATGGAAGGCTCCACTCTTGTCAGAATAGGCAGTGCGATATTCGGAAGCCGCAGTTGAATTTGATTAGTATGCCGGATTACGGCTGTAAAGATTGCCAAAAAAGAAAGGACAGGTGCCGTATGAGTATTTTCACCAAATTCAAGGATTTTTTAAGCGACCCCGAAAACGAAGAATACGAAGAAGTAGACGACATGGATTTTGTCTCCAAATCCGAAGACAAAAAAACCTCCGCTTTTCAGATAGACGGCAACAAAAAGAACAACAAGGTGGTCAACATCCACGCCACCACCCAGCTACAGGTGGTGCTTGTAAAGCCAGAGCGGTTTGACGACGCCAGCACCATCGCCGACCATCTGAACGCAAAGCGGACGGTGGTTCTCAACCTCGAAAGCGCCAACAAGGACGTCGCACGCCGGATACTGGATTTCCTGAGCGGAGTCGCCTATGCCAACGACGGGCAGATTAAAAAAGTGGCAAACTGCACCTTTATAATCACCCCATACAATGTGGGCATTATGGGTGATTTGCTGGACGAACTGGAGAATAACGGTCTGTACTTCTGACGGCGGCTATTTACTCAAAAAATCTAAGGCGCGGCCCGCCTGCGCGAGCAGCGCTGTTTTCCGTATTCGCAAGGTTGCGTGGTCAGGCGGCGCCAAGGGGGCGGGCGGCCCAGCTTGCCCGGCTGTCAGCAGGGTAGCCTGCCGCGCGCAGGTGTTCTGGAAAATATGCGGCGCTGCCGCTTTTTCCGGCCGGCGCGGCTGTTGCGGCCGCCGGTTTCTTTTGCGGCGGGCGGTACGGCGATGGGATAAGTTAAAATGTATATCTTAATCCCAACCTCCGGTCAAACGGAGGGTTTGTTTAATTGCCGTCAATCAAGCCAATTATAAAGAGAGGGGTTCTTAACATGCTTACGGCCAGCGATATTCTGAATGTCAAATTCAGCAAAACTATGGGCGGGTACAGGACGTACGAGGTGGACGAATTCCTCGAAAAATGTGCCGAAACTGTCGGCGAACTGACTTCCGCCAAGCTCGAACTTGAAAAAAAGCTTGAAATATTGGCTGATAAGCTGGTGGAGTACCGCAAGGACGAGGACAATATAAGGACCGCGCTTCTGAGCGCCCAAAGGCTCGGAGATACCGTGGTGCGCGAAGCCAAGCACAAGGCCGAGCGGATTCTTGAGGACGCAAAGAACAAGGCTGAAAAAATGCTCGAAAACACCCGCAAAGGCATTGAGGAAGAAGAGCGCGAGCTTGAGCGGGTTAAAAGGGAAGTTACCAATTTCAAAGCCCGTCTGCTCTCGATTTACAAGGAGCATTTGTCCTTAATCGACATACTGCCGGAGGTAAAGGAGCAGGAACCCGAACAAAAGCAGGAAGAAAAACCCAAAGAGGAACAGGAAAAGCCCGAAAAGAAGGCAAAAACCGAACAAAAACGGCAGCAGCCCGAAGAAAAGCCCGCCGAAAGCCTTAAAGACGCCGAACCCACGCAGGAAATACCCGAAGTGGTTTTGGATATTCCGCAGATAGAAAATGAAGATGAGGAGCCGGCACAGGAGCCCGAAAGCACTGCCGGCGCAAAACCGCCGTCCAAATTCGCCGACTTGAAGTTCGGGGACGATTATGATATTTCAATGGAAGTCAGCGAGGAAAGCACGGGCTTTTTCCGCAGGCGCAAATAGCTCAGTCAAATCAAAGAGGATACCCACTTATTTTTATTTTGCAGGCAGATAAAAGGAGTTTTGACCTAATGCAAAAACAGGATTACAACGACACCCTGAACCTGCCGGTTACCGAATTCCCAATGCGGGCGGGACTGCCCCAGCGCGAACCGGCAATGCTTGAAGAATGGGAGAAAAAGCGCGTTTATCAAAAGCTGATGGAGAAAAACAAAGGCAAGCCGTTATGGGTGCTGCACGACGGCCCCCCGTACGCCAACGGCGACATTCATATCGGCACCGCGATGAACAAGATAATCAAGGACATTATTGTCCGTTTTCACAATATGGCGGGGTACAACGCGCCGTATGTGCCCGGATGGGACACTCACGGCCTGCCAATCGAGCTTAAGGCGCGCGCAATGGCGGGCGTCGAAAACGCCGCGAATATGTCCCCGTCCGAACTGCGCAAAATCTGCCGCGACTACGCGCTTAAATACGTTGACATACAGCGCGAGCAGTTTAAAAGGCTGGGCGTGCTGGGTGAATGGGACAACCCGTACCTGACGTTAAGCCCCGAATTTGAGGCCCGACAAATCGAAGTGTTCGGCGAGATGGCGATGAAGGGGTATATATACAAGGGCTTAAAGCCGGTTTACTGGTGCCCCGACTGCGAGACCGCGCTCGCCGAGGCCGAGGTTGAGTATCAGGAAGACCCGTGTTATTCGGTTTACGTTAAATTTCCGGTGTCGGATGACCGGGGAATCCTTTCAAAAGCAGGAATTGACCCTGCCAAAACCAGCTTTGTAATATGGACCACCACAATCTGGACACTTCCCGCCAATACCGCAATCTGTCTCGGCCCCGAATTCAAATACAATGTGATGGAAGCCGGCGGGGAGTATTATATCATGGCCGCCGCCCTCTGTAAGGAGGCTATGGAGACGGCCGGCATTGCCGATTACAGGGTTGCGGCTACCTTCAAGGGCTCCGAGCTTGAATACATGAAAGCCCGCCACCCCTTCCTTGACCGCGAGTCCCTGATTATCCTCGGCGACCATGTAACCCTTGAGAGCGGCACCGGGTGCGTTCACACTGCTCCCGGGCACGGGGTGGACGACTTTAACATCAGCAAAAAATATGAAGGCGTAGAAGTTATCGTGCCTGTGGACGACAGGGGATTTATGACAGAAGAAGCCGGGGAAATCTGCGCCGGCATGTCCACCGACGACGCGAACAAGGCGCTTGCAAAACATATGGATGAAACCGGCTCCCTGTTTGTTTTCAAGAAAATAAAGCACCAGTACCCGCACTGCTGGCGCTGCAAGGAGCCGGTGCTCTTCCGCGCCACCGAGCAGTGGTTCTGTTCGGTAGAAAGCTTTAAGGACGAGGCGATAAAGGCAATTCGTGGCGTCAAGTGGATACCGACGTGGGGGGAAGAGAGGATAACCTCGATGGTGCGCGAACGCAGCGACTGGTGTATTTCACGCCAGCGCCTGTGGGGCGTGCCAATCCCGATTTTCTACTGCAAGAGCTGCGGCAAGCCTGTGATTGAACGCGAATTTATAAACGCGGTTTCGGATTTATTCCGCCGCGAGGGTTCGGACAGCTGGTATAAGTACAGCACCGAGGAAATCCTGCCGAAGGGCGCGGCCTGCCCCCACTGCGGCGGCAGCCGGTTTGAGAAGGAAAAGGACATAATGGACGTCTGGTTTGACTCCGGCTCCTCACACGCCGCCGTGCTGTGCGACCGCCCCTACCTCAAATGGCCTGCCGACCTTTACCTCGAAGGGGGCGACCAGCACCGCGGGTGGTTCCAGTCGTCGCTGCTGACCGCGGTCGCGTGGCGCGGGGAAGCGCCTTATAAAACAGTGCTCACCCACGGGTGGACGGTTGACGGCGAAGGGCGGAAGATGTCCAAATCCCTGGGCAATGTCATCGTGCCTGAAAAGGTGGTCAGGCAATACGGCGCGGACATTTTGAGGATTTGGGTTGCGTCCATAGACTACCGGGTTGACGTCCGCCTGTCAAACGAAATCTTAAAGCAGCTTTCGGAGGCCTACCGCAAAATCCGCAACACCGCACGTTTCATACTCGGCAACATTAACGATTTTGACCCCGACACCGACATGGTGCCGGATGAAAAGCTTGAGGAAATCGACCGCTGGGTGCTGATGCAGCTTGACAGGCTGGCCGAGCAGGTGTACGGAGCCTACAAGTCATTTGAGTTTCACGAGGCGTTCCACCGGATACACAATTTCTGCGTGGTGGATTTGTCCAATTTTTACCTCGACGTGCTCAAGGACCGCCTGTACGTCGAAAAAGCGGACAGCGATACCCGCCGCGCGGCGCAGACCGCGATATACAGACTGCTGAACGCCCTGACCCGTATGCTGGCGCCAATCCTCGCTTTTACCGCCGAGGAGATATGGTCATACATGCCGCACGGCAGCGGGGACGACCCCGAATCGGTGCTTTTCAACGATATTCCGAAATCCGGGCTGTTCAAGCGGGACGAGGCGCTTTTGGAAAAGTGGGACAGGATATTAAAAATCAGGGAAGACGTGAACAAAGCGCTTGAGCTCGCCCGTACCGCAAAGGTCATCGGCAGCGCGCTTGAAGCAAAGGTTACGCTGCACTGCGCCGGGGAATGGCTGGATTTCGTCCGGTCGGTGGCTGACATTCTGCCGGCGGCGCTGATAGTCTCTCAGATTGCTGTCGAAGAAGGCGAGGGAGGCGAATTCAGCGGGGATATTAAGGAAATCGGTATCACCGTCCGCCATGCCGACGGCGGCAAATGCGCCCGCTGCTGGATGTACAGCGAGTCGGTCGGCAAATCGCGACACGGCGATTTGTGCGGACGATGTGCGGCAATCGTCGGCTGATAAGGTAAGCGGCAGGTTGAAAGCCCGCCGCTTATTCAATAATACGGAGGACTGCGATGTGTATAAGGTATTGATAATCGTCTGCGCGGCAATCCTGACCGCTTTTGACCAGTTTACCAAATCGCTGGCGGCACGTTATCTCAAGGGCGGTCAGCCGATTGTCCTGTGGGACGGGGTTTTTGAGCTGCATTATACCGAGAATTCCGGCGCGGCTTTCGGGATACTCCAGCAGCACCGTATAATCCTGATTATTGTCCCGCTGATAGTGATGTTCGGCATATGTTATGTGCTGTTTACCGAAAAATTCGGCAGGTCGTGGCTGCTGAACGTAAGCGGCACCCTGATTATCGCCGGCGGGGCGGGCAACCTGATAGACCGGATATTCAAGCACAGGGTGGTTGATTTTTTTTATTTCAAGCTGATTGACTTTCCGATTTTTAATGTTGCGGACAGCTTTATTGTGATGGGCTCAATCGTTCTTCTTGTATTCTTCCTTTTTGTGCATAAGGAACAGGTGCCAAAAGCTCCGGCGGCCGGGATACTGACAGACGTTCCTGCAAATCGGGAGGAGGATATATCAGATGAGGACTCAGATATTGATACCCCTTCCGGAGAACACCGGGGAGAGGCTTGACCGCTATCTCAGCGAAAAGCTGAACGTCGCGCGCTCGCAAATCCAAAACTGGATTGATTGCGGCCTCGTCAAAGTATCGGGGGAGCCGAGAGCAAAGAACTATCGACTTCGCGCCGGCGACGCGGTCGAAGTTACAATTCCAGAGCCGGCGCCCGCCGAGCCCCGGCCGCAGGCAATCCGGCTTGACATATTGTATGAGGACAGCGATTTGCTGGTTATCAACAAGCCGAAGGGTATGGTAGTGCATCCCGCCGCCGGCAATCCCGACGGCACGCTGGTCAACGCGCTGCTCGCCCGCTGCGGGGGGAACCTCTCGGACATCGGCGGGAAAACCCGGCCCGGCATTGTACACCGGCTGGACAAGGACACCAGCGGCCTGCTGGTGGTCGCCAAAAACAACGCGGCGCACCAAAGCCTTGCCGCGCAGATAAAAAGCCACAGCTTTACGCGGATTTACGAGGCGATAGTAGTCGGGAGCCTGAAAAACGACAGCGGGACAATCGACGCCCCGATTGGCAGGCACCCGGTGCACCGCAAGAAGATGGCGGTGCTGCAGGACGGCAGCGCGAAAGACGCGGTAACCCATTACGAGGTTATTTGCAGGTACAGCGGGTATACCCATGTCAGGGTCAGGCTCCAGACCGGCAGAACCCATCAAATCCGGGTCCACATGGCGTATATCGGCCATCCGGTCGCGGGGGACAGGGTGTACTGCGGGGGCAGGCACCCCAAAACGCTTGAGAGCCAGTGCCTGCACGCGAGGACAATCGGGTTTAACCACCCTGCGGACGGCCGTTATCTGGAATTCACCAGCGGTTTGCCGGAATATTTCACCGCGTTTTTAAACAGTCTTAAAACCGAAAGATAGCCAAAACCCTTTGAACCCGGTTTTCCGCGGTTTGCGGGACGCAACTCAAAAACGGGCGGGGCGGAAAGGCCGCCCGCCGACGGAAAAGATAAGGCAATCAACGCCCGCGGCTTATGTGTACAGGATTTACACATAAGCCGCAGGGCGTTTTTTTATGCGTTTTAAGCTGTGGATTTTGGCGTAAAGCATAGATTTTCCCCGCGACGCCCGCCCCTGACCCATGGCTTTTTGCGCCTGCTTGCACTTTCTTAAAAATTACGCAAAAGTTTGGATTAGTACTTGCATTTTTTAAAATTTGCGTCTATAATGGTGTCAAAGTGGTTTAAAGTAGCGCGAAGTGGAGATTAGTGGTGAATTTCAACACTTTCAACATAGTTTTCAACATGCCGGATTGATTGAAAGGCTGCGGGGTATAATGTTATACGGGCGGTATCAACATAATATCGACGCCAAGGGGCGCATATTCGTGCCCGCGAAGCTCCGTGAAAAGCTGGGCGACATTTTTATCGCCGCGGCCGTAATGGACCATTGTATCAGCCTGTATTCTATGGACGAGTGGGACAAGCTCCAGCAGGGCCTCGCCAGCATGCCGTTCACCAAAGCGCGCAGGCTGCAGCGGTATCTTTCCTCAAACGCCGCCGACGTCCATGTGGATTCGCAGGGACGGATAAACCTGCCAAAACACCTGCTGGAATACGCCGAGCTTAAAAAAGAGGCGCTGGTCATCGGCGCCGGCAACAGGGCTGAAATCTGGAACCCTGAAAGGTACCATGCCGAGACAGAGCAGATGACTCCCGAAGAGGTTGAAAACGAGTTTATTGAGCTTGGATTTTGATATATCCCGGCAAAGGCGGTGGGTATGAATGAAAAGCGGCGGGCAGAAAAAGAAAGACGCCCGGTTTCACATACCCGTGCTGCTTAAGGAAACAATCGAGGCGCTTGCAATCCGCCCCGACGGGGTATATCTGGACGCCACCGCGGGCGGCGGCGGACATTCTTACGAGATTGCCTCCCGCATCAGGACGGGCAGGCTGATAGCGCTCGACCAGGACCCCGACGCGGTTGCCGCCGCCACAGAGCGGCTGAAGGGTCTTCCGGCGGAAGTGGTTCTGGCAAATTTCACAGAAATGGCCGGGGTTTTGAAAGAGCGCGGGATTTCATCGGTTGACGGGATACTGATGGACATCGGAGTGTCTTCCCACCAGCTTGACTCGCCCGAACGGGGTTTTTCCTATCATTTTGACGCGCCGCTCGATATGAGGATGAGCAAATCGGGCGCCACTGCCGCCGAACTTGTCAACACCTTAAGCGAAAACGAGCTTGCCGAAATCTTTTTTAAGTACGGGGAAGAAAAACACGCGCGCTCGATTGCCCGCGCCATTGTAAAGCACAGGGAGACAGGACAAACAGTCAACACGACCGGCGAGCTTGCCGAGATTGTGAAAAAATCGGTCCCGCAGTCGTACAGGCGGGCCGGGCACCCTGCCAGAAAAGTGTTTCAGGCGATAAGGATAGCGGTTAACGACGAGCTTGGCCGGCTTTCAGCCGCGCTGGATACTGCATTCTCCTGTCTGAACGTTGGAGGCAGGCTGGCGGTCATCACCTTCCACTCGCTCGAAGACAGGATAGTAAAACAAAAATTTGCCGAGCTTGCCAAAGGCTGCGTGTGCCCGCCCGATTTTCCGGTCTGCGTATGCGGCCGCACTCCGAAAGCAAAGCTTGTCTTCCGCAAACCGGTCGAACCGTCCGCGCGGGAACTTAAGGAAAACCCAAGGAGCAGGAGCGCAAAACTCCGCTGTATAGAAAAAATTCACGATTAAAGGGGGAAGATTATATGGCTGCAAACCGCGGCACAGAGGCTTATGATTTGTCGCTTTTTGAGCCTCGTCCGGCAAAAGTGGTAAACCTGAAAACCAATAAAAAATTCCAGAAAAAACAGCAGCAGAGAAGGGCCATACAATCTTTTCTCAACACCCTTGCGACCATTTGCGTTGCGGCTTTTGCGGTCGCGGTTGTGGGAATGATGATTGCAAGCAGGATTAAAATGACCGAGCTTGACGGTCAAATCAACGATTTGGAAAAGCAGATTACGGCGCTGCAAAGCGAAAAAATCCGTCTGACCGACGAGCTTTCGAGCAAGACCTCGATAAAGAGCGTGGAAGAATACGCTTACAACGTGCTCGGAATGCAGAAAATCGAGTCGTCGCAGGTCAAGTATATCGAATCCGAAAACTGCGACAAGGCGGTTGTCGCCGACAAGGCGAAGGGCAGTTTCTTTAAAGCGGCCGGCTCCGCGATTTCAAATTTTTTCACCCAGCTTGCATACCTGTTTGAGTAATACAATATCTATGAGTGAGGGCTGTTCAGCGGTTTCTCACGCAACGCTGAGAGTCGGGATGGACAAATCTTGACTCTCTTTTCTTCTAGGGGAGGGATGGTTGTGCAAAAAGGCAGGAACAGCAAGGCCACAACAAAAGCACCGACCCGACAGATGTGGAGACGTTCGGTAATAGTGCTCGCGCTGTTATTACTCTTTTGTATAGGGGTAACGGCAAAACTGTCGAAAATTCAGATTGCGCAGGCGGATTACTGGCGGGAGAAAGCTGTTGACCAGCAGATGAGCGACTCGATTACTTCTCCGAAGCGCGGCACGATATATGACTCAAAAATGACCATACTGGCGCAGTCGGCTACGGTATGGACTGTTATAATGTCCCCTAACAACATAAAAAAGGAAGAAATCCGGATAAAGATTGCGGACGATTTGTCAAAACTGCTTGACGTGGACCGCGAAAAGCTTTACCAGAAGACGTTAAAGACCAAATCCCAGTATGAAGTGGTAAAAGCCAAAATCGAATACCCGCTTGCGACCGAGCTTTCGGAATGGATACAGAAAAACAAGCTGGAGAGCGTTTTCAGGATTATCGAGGATTACAAGCGGTATTACCCGCTTAACAATCTGGCGTCGGCGGTGCTGGGCTTTACCGGCACCGACAACAACGGGCTGTACGGCCTTGAGGCTTATTATGAAAAGACCCTTGCGGGCAAGCCCGGACGGATTGTAACCGCGAAAAACGGATGGGGGGACGACCTGGACATCAAACTGCGGTTTGAAAAGACAATCGACGCGCAGGATGGAAACGGCCTTGTGCTTACGATTGACAGCGCCGTCCAGTATTACGCCGAAAAATACCTTGAAATCGTGGTCAAGGAAACCAAATGCACAAACCGCGGCTCGGTAATAATAATGGATGTGAACACCGGCGCGGTCATTGCGATGGCGACCAAAGGGGATTTTGACCCCAACGAGCCGATGACAATAACCAATCCCGACACGTTGGCGAAAATCGCGCTGCTTTCGGGCGACGAAAAGTCCGCGGCGTTGAAAAAGGCGAGGGAGGAGCAGTGGGTCAACAAGCCGATATCGGATTATTACGACCCCGGCTCGGTGTTCAAGACATTCACCGCGGCCATGGCGCTTGAGGAGGGCACCGCCAGCGAGAACTCAAAGTATTACTGCAAGGGCGGGTTAAAAATCAATGACCGATATATCAAATGCCACAAGGCCGGAGGGCACGGCTCGCTGACTTTTCCGCTGGCGCTGTCTAATTCCTGCAATCCCGCGTTTATGGAAATCGGGCAAAAGCTCGGCGGCAGCCTGTTCTTCAAGTATTTCGTGGGTTTTGGGTTTACCGAGAGGACAGGTATCGATATGTTGAGCGAGTCAAGGGTTACCGATTTGCTTTATTTCAGCGAGGACGAACTGAACGTGCTTAACCTTTCGATTGCGTCTTTCGGGCAGAACTTCAAGGTTACTCCAATTCAGATGATAACCGCGATGTGCGCAATCGCCAACGGCGGCAAGCTGATGAAACCGTATGTGGTGCAGCAAATCCTCGACAGCGACGGCAACATTATTTCAAACACCGAACCGGTTGTCAAAAGGCAGGTAATATCCGAAAGCACTTCAAAAAGGATAAGCAAAATGCTGGCCGACTCGGTCAACGGGGGCGGAGCGAAGAACGCGTATATCCCCGGCTACCGCATGGCGGGCAAGACCGGTACCTCCGACAAAACCGACCAGAACGTCGCCAGCAATACCAAAAACGTGGTTGCGTCGTTTGCGGGCTTTGCGCCCGCCGACAACCCGAAATACGCCATACTTGTCATGATTGACGAGCCGCAGACCGAAATACGTTTCGGCGGCACTATCGCGGCTCCGGTCGCGCAGAAGATTATGTCCGAGGCGCTGCCGTATCTCGGTATCGAGCCGGTGTATACGGAGGAGGAAAAGGCGGCGATGGACCGCACCACCCCGAATGTTACCGGCAAAAAGGTATCGGTCGCGCAGTCCATGCTGGCGAACGCCAACCTGAAGTATCAGGTCGTGGGCAACGGGGATACGGTGTTAAGGCAGGTGCCTGAAAAAGGCGAGGTTATACCCAAAAACGGCACGGTTGTGCTGTATACCGAGGAAGGGAAGCTGTCCGAGACCACGGTGGTGCCGAATTTCATAGGAAAAACCATGAGTCAGGCGAACATCGCGGCCGCGAATGCCCGGCTTAACCTGCAGATAAGCGGGCTCGGCCTGCACAGCTCGGAGGCAAAAGCCGACAGCCAGAGTATCGAACCGGGCAAGAAAGTGCCGCCCGGAACAGTGATAAAGGTTAGCTTTGTTTACGAGGACCAGATTGAATGAATAATCCGTTTGTCAGGATAAGACAGAAACGGCGGGAGGTTTTGTATGAAGCTGTCTGAACTGGTTAAAGGGCTCAACCTGCCTGTGGATACGGATATTGAGATAGCGGGCATAACCTGTGATTCCCGCCGTGTCGCAGAAGGGTGGATGTTTGTCTGCATACGCGGGAGCGCCGCCGACGGGCACCGCTTTGCCGCCGACGCGGCAAAGGCGGGGGCGGCGGTTATCGTTGCCGAGGAGGACACCGGATTTTTCCCGCAGTTCATCGTGCCTTCAACCCGTCTGGCGTGGGCAAAAATCTGCGCCAACTGGTTCGGCAACCCCGCCTTGCAAATTAAACTTGCCGGGATTACCGGCACGAACGGGAAGACTTCCACCACCTACATGCTTAAGACCCTGCTTGAGGCATGCGGATACCGGGTAGGGATTATCGGCACCATCCAGAACATGATAGGGGAGCGGGTGCTCCCCGCCTCCCATACCACCCCGGACCCGTACGAGCTTCACAGCCTGTTTGCGCTGATGGTCGCCGAAGGGTGCACTCACGCGGTGATGGAGGTGTCATCCCACGCATTGGAACAGGACAGGGTCGCCGGCATTAATTTTGACAGCGCGGTGTTTACCAATCTCACCCAGGATCATCTTGATTACCACAAAACCATGGAAAACTACCTTGAAAGTAAGAAAAAGCTGTTCAGACAGTCGGGCTGTGCAATCGTGAACCTTGACGACCAGTGGACGCCCCGACTGATTGAAGGTTTAAGCTGCCCGATAATCTCGTACTCCGCATATAAGGACGAGGCGGACTATACGGCCAAAAATATCCGGCCGAGGCCGGACGGGATAGATTTTGAGCTGGTCGGGACCGGCGCGATAGGCAGGATAAGGCTCCCGATACCCGGAATGTTCTCGGTCTACAATGCGCTTGCCGCGGCGGCGGGCGCGCTGTCGCTGGGTGTCCCGTTTGACGAGGTTACCAGAGCGTTCAGCCATGTCAGGGGGATAAAGGGGAGGGCGGAAATAGTCCCGACCGGCCGCGATTTTACGGTGGTCATCGATTACGCGCACACCCCCGACGGGCTTGAGAAAATATGCAAAACCTTAAAGGAATGCAGCCGCGGCAGGCTGGTTACCCTGTTCGGCTGCGGCGGGGACCGCGACCGCGCGAAAAGGCCGCTGATGGGCAGAATTGCCGCCGAAATCTCGGATTTTGTGATTGTAACCTCCGACAACCCCAGAACCGAAAACCCCGGCACGATTATTGAGGATATACTCAAGGGAATACCCGAAAACACCGAATACAAGGTTATTGAAAACCGGGTGGAGGCGATACGCTGGGCGATTGAAAACGCGCAGCCCGGCGACACAATCCTGCTTGCCGGCAAGGGGCATGAAACCTACCAGATTTTGGCCGACCGCACAATCCATCTGGACGAGCGGGAAGTTGTGGCGGACGCGCTCAATAAACTGCCAAAACAGGATTGAGCCTGTAGGTGTTTTTATCTGGCGGCCGCGGATTTAAATAATCCCGCAGTCCTGCGCGGTTTGCGCGGCTTGCCGCAGCGGGCGGCGCGTCAGCCGTCAGGGGATAGATTATAATGAAGGGGCATGGATTATAAAAATGGGCTTAAAAACCGCCACCGTTCTTGCCGCCTCCGGCTTGACGGCATTTTTGATTGCCGCCCTTTTTGGGCTCAGGGTTATCCCGGCACTGCAAAGGCTGAAGTTCGGGCAGACCATCAGGGACATAGGCCCGGCGTGGCACAAGGGCAAGCAGGGCACCCCGACGATGGGGGGGCTTTTGTTCATCGGCTCGACCGTGCTGACATTTGCCGCAGCAATCGCGGTCTGCGAGTTTCTGCTCGGCATCAGAATATTCAAAGCGACCGATTTAACCCTGACCCGGCTTTTTGGTGGCCTGCTGATGGCGCTGTGCAGCGGCGCTCTGGGGTTCATTGACGACTACGTCAAGGTCGTAAAAAATCGCAATCTCGGTCTGACCGCGCGTCAAAAGCTGTTCGGGCAGCTTTTGGTGGGGCTGGGTTATTCCCTCTCCCTTTATATGGCGGGGGGCACCGCCGTAACCGTCCCGTATTTCGGGCAGGTTGAGTTCGGGCCGTGGTTTATCCCGTTCACCATCTTTGTGGTAGTCAGCATGAGCAACGCGGTGAATATCACCGACGGGATTGACGGGCTTTGCGGCACAGTCAGCTTTATTGCGGCGCTGTTTTTCGTGGTCGCGTCAAGTATTACCGCCTATTTCGGGCAGAGCCTGCTTGCGGCAATCACAGCCGGTGCGATAGCCGGTTTTCTGGTGTGGAATTTTTATCCCGCGAAAGTCTTTATGGGGGATACCGGCGCGCTGTTTTTGGGCGGAATTATCACCGCTTTCGCTTTTGGTATCAACCAGCCGTTTGTACTGGTTTTTGTGGGAATAATATATATAGCCGAAATCTTGTCGGTAGTGCTGCAGGTGCTTTATTTCAAGGCCACCGGCGGCAGGCGGCTTTTCAAAATGAGCCCGCTGCACCACCATTTCGAGATGTCGGGGTGGAAAGAAACAAAAGTTGTCGCGGTTTTTTCATTTGTAACCCTGTTGGGCTGCGTGCTGGCGGGTGTGTTTTTATTGTATTGACATTTTCGGGATTGGCGGCTGCTGCGACAAAGAGGAAAACCGGGCTGTCCGCTTTTTTAAATACGATTGAAAGGCATTTGGGTTGAATGGCGGCTTTAAGAGATTATGCAGTGAGCGAAACTTATCAAAAGACAAAAAATAAGCTGCGCCTTATTTCGGTTTCGCGCAGCTTTGACATGCCGTTTTTGATTATTCTGATGGTTATCCTTGTGCTGGGGCTGATAAGCCTTTTATCGGCCAGCCATGCCTATTCGTATTACTGGAACAGGGGCGACAGCTATTTTTATATAAGAAGGCAGATTATATTTGCGTTGGCGGGCGTCGCGCTCATGCTGATAGTATCGGCAATTGACTATCATATTCTTCACCATTTAGCGATACCGCTGATGATTGTATCATATATTATGCTTGTAATCGTGCTGTTTATCCCCTCTTCTTCGGGAGTACACAGGTGGATACGCCTGCCGGGATTGCAGTTCCAGCCTTCGGAAATCGCCAAATTCGCGCTGATTGTGCTGTTTGCGCATTTGATTTCGATTAACCATAAGAAAATGAAAAACTTTACGGCCGGGTATCTTCCGTTCATGGCAATTCTGGTGATTACCTGCGGCCTTGTGTTTGTCGAGCCCCATCTTTCCGGGGCTATCCTGCTGCTCGCAATCGGCGTGTCGATGATGTATATCGGCGGTACACGGATGATGTATCTCGTCCTGACCTTCATCGTCGGCGCCGCCGCGATGTATTACATGATTTTTGTAAAAGGGTACGAGCAGGACAGGATAAACGTCTGGCTGGACCCGATTAAGGCGTTCGCCGCAAACAGCGACGAGGCGTGGCAGATTGTCCAGTCCCTTTTTGCAATCGGCTCAGGCGGGCTGATGGGTCAGGGGCTGGGCAACTCGCGGCAAAAGCACCTGTTTTTGCCGGAGCCGCACAACGACTTTATTTTTTCGGTTGTATGCGAGGAGCTCGGATTTGTCGGCGCGGTGCTGGTGATTGTTCTGTTCGCGCTGCTTGTGTGGAGGGGCATTACCATCGGTATGAAAGCTCCCGATAAGTTCGGCTCGATGCTGGCGATAGGTCTTACCATTCAGGTGGGCATTCAGGCGTTTATGAACATGGCGGTGGTAACAAACACAATCCCGAATACCGGTATCAGCCTTCCCTTTTTCAGCTACGGCGGCACCTCGCTTGTTATGCTGCTCGCACAGATGGGGGTTGTGCTGTCGGTTTCAAGGCATATCGGGGCCGCCGAATGACGGCGCAGGGAGGGTCAGGATGCGCGTATTGATTACAGGCGGCGGCACCGCAGGCCATATCAATCCGGCTTTGGCGATTGCCGCTAAAATAAAAAAGGAAAACCCCGACGCTGAAATCCTGTTTGTCGGGGCAAAGGGCAGGATGGAAACCCGGCTTGTGCCGCAGGCGGGATATCAAATCAAGACAATCAATGTGCAAGGGTTCCAGCGCAGGATAACTGCGAAAAATATCGCCCGCAACGCCGCGGCGGCTTTTTGGGCGGTGGCGTCGGGAATTGAGTGCGCAAAGATTATAAAACAGTTTAAGCCCGACATCGCGATAGGCACCGGCGGCTATGTCAGCGGTCCGGTTTTGCGCAAGGCGGCAAAGCTCGGCATACCGGTTTTGATACACGAGGCCAACGCCTACCCCGGCATGACTGTGCGCATGCTCGCGAAATACGCTGACGCGGTGCTGATTGCGGCGAAGGAAGCGCGCGGATACCTTCCCGCGACCGCAAAGGTTATAGTTACGGGCAATCCGCTGCGGGCTGAGTTTTTGAATTTGCAGGATTATGAGACCGCCCGTAAAGAGCTCGGTCTCGACGAGCGGCCGGTGGTGCTTTCGTTAGGGGGGAGCCTTGGGGCGCGGCGGATAAACGAGGTTATGACCGAGGTTTTAATCAAAAGCCACAGGGAAGGCGGTATCCAGCACATACACGCGACCGGCAGCGCGGGGTACCGGGATGTCGTATCTCGGCTTAAAGCGCACGGCATTACCGGCAAGGACAAAAATATACAGGTGCATGAGTATATCAACGACATGGCGCGCTGCATGGCGGCGGCCGACCTTGTGATTTCCCGCTGCGGGGCGATGACTTTAAGCGAGCTCCCCGCGGCAGGCAAGCCATCGATTTTAATTCCCTCGCCCAACGTCGCCGAAAATCACCAGTACCACAACGCAATGGCTCTGGTAAACAAGGGGGCGGCCGTCTGCATCGAGGAGAAGAACCTGTCGGCGGACACCCTGTGGCGTGAAATAAAAAGGATTACGTCCTCCCCCGGTTTAATGCGGAGGATGGCTGAGAACGCGCGGCGGGAGGCGATTTACGACGCCGCCGACCGTATCTATGACGCAATCCTGATGACGCTGGCTGAACGGGGTATTAATCCGAAATAGAATACAGACAAAACGGGTTGTGAAGATTGATAAAAGCCCGCCGGCAGTCATATACCGGCGGGCTGGGTTTATAAAGAGATAAATAGGGCGGTTGTTTTGCCGCGGAGTTTATTTAAACTCCGGCAGCCAGCCCTTGTGCGCTTCGATTAAGTCGTCGCACAGCGAGACGATGTCGTCAATTGACAGTTCGGAAGAGGTGTGGGGGTCGAGCATTGCGGCCATATAGATGTATTCCTTTTTCAGGGTTTCGGCCGCCTTGATTGTCATTAGCTGCGTATTGATGTTGGTTCTGTTCAATGCCGCGCACTGCTCAGGTAGCTCACCGACATAGCAGGGGTTAATCCCGTTGCGGTCCACCATGCACGGCACCTCGACGCAGGCGTTTTGCGGCAGGTTGGTTATAAGCCCGGTGTTCAGCACGTTGCCGTGAATGCGGTAGGGTACATCATTGAGGACGGCGTTGATGATGTAAGAGGCAAATTCGTGGCTCTTTTTATGCTGAATGAGGCTGTTATGAAGCAGGGACTCTCTCATCTTGTTCCATTCGCTAATCTGGCGCTCACAACGACGCGGATACTCGTCCAGCGGGATTTTGAACCTGTCAATCAGCTCAGGGTATTTGTCTTTGATGAAATAGGGCAGGTATTCGGCTGAGTGTTCGCTGGATTCGGTTACATAGTAGCCGAAACGCTTCATTATCTCAAGGCGGACAAGGTCCCTGCCCTCCTTGTTGTAGTCGGGCGAGGACGCGCGGCGCTTAATCTCAGGGTACAGGTCGTTTCCGCTAAGGTCCTCGATTTTAAGCAGCCACGCCTGATGGTTGATACCGGCGATTTCCCATCTGGTCTTGTCCACATACTCGTCCATACCGAGTGTTTTAAGCAGCACATTGGCGCACACCTGCACCGAATGGCACAGCCCCACTGTTTTAATATTCGTGAAACGCTGCATATATCCGGTGAGTGTTGCCATCGGGTTTGTGTAGTTCAATAATAAAGCGCGGGGAGAAAGCCGCTCGATGTCGTTGGCGTAGTCCATCATCACCGGTATGGTGCGGAGCGCGCGGAATATCCCGCCAATCCCGATGGTGTCCGCGATTGTCTGGCTAAGCCCGTATTTTTTCGGGACCTCAAAATCGATAACCGTGCTCGGCCTGTATCCGCCGACCTGAATTGCGTTTACAATAAAGTCGGCTCCGGTGAAGGCCTCGGTGCGGTCCAGGGTTTTTGTGATGTTCGCCCTTCCGTTTGCAGTTTTGTTTATGTTGCATAGGATTTGATAGGAATCGTCGAGGCGCTGGGGGTCTATATCGAACAGACAGACATCAAAATCGCCAAGCTCCGGCGTGAGGATGCAGTCCCCGATTACGTTGCGGGCAAAGGTGGTGCTTCCCGCGCCTATAAAAGTAATTTTCATAAATAAATCACCCTTTTACAGAAAAAAATCACGATTTTTCAACTACCAGTATACAGCCGGCCGGAGCAAAACAAAAGTGCAGAATGTTGCCAATACTATTGCTAATGTTGCATTTTGTATAACAATATGTTATTTTTATTAAAAGGGGCGGTGTTATGTTCAAAAAAAACTCTGACGCCAGCCGGGAAATCAGTTATACGCCGGTAAGCGCCCCTCCCCCCGCGTGCACGTCCATCTATGTTCACCAGTGCGGCACAGAAAAGTGCGCGAAAGGCCATTCGTTCGGCCCGGCAATCAGGGAGCATTACCTGATACATTGCGTCTTTTCCGGCAAGGGAAAATTCTTTGATGGAGAGCACACTTATTATCTGCGCAAAGGGCAGGGCTTTTTGATTGTGCCGAAAATTGTTACCTTTTATCAGGCTGACATGGAACAGCCATGGGAGTACGGGTGGGTTGGTTTCAGCGGCTCGGACGCAGGCCATATCCTGCGCCAGTGCGGAATCGGCAGGGAACGCCCGGTCTTTGATTTTTCGAAGGTTGAGGAAGTCAAAAGCTGTATCGAGAGGATTGCCGTGCAGCACGGCACCGGCGGCAACAGCTTTGAGACTACGTCGAGCGTTTTTTTGTTTTTTTCGTTAATCCAGAGCAATGACAGCCGAAAATTTTCGGGACTCGGCACTTTTGACCGCGCGGCCGATTATATACACAAAAACTATTCCTACCCGCTGACAATTCCGGAGGTCGCCGGCTTTGCGGGTGTTACCCGCAGCCAGCTTTTCCGTATTTTCAAACAGACCCTTGGGGTCTCCCCTCAGGAGTATTTAATCAGGATACGGCTTCAGAACGCGGTGCGGCTGATGCGCACCACCGGGCTGTCGGTTACCGAAATCCTGTACTCGTGCGGGTTCAACGACCCCAGCCATTTTTCAAGGCAGTTTAAACTGCGGTACGGGGTTACCCCTTCGGAATACCTCAAAACTGTTCGGGAAAACGGGTTGTCCGCGCCGATTGGCGATTAATATGATTGCCGAAAGCATAAGCGGCCGCGCCGGCCGCGGCATTTGCATGTGTGCAGGCGATATGCCTTTGAAAAACGGACAAACGGGGGCTTGCCTTTGTTATGGCCGATAAAAAAACGGTAACCTGACGCCGGCGCAACCTGCACCTTGTATTTAATAGCAGTTTCCAGTATAATACTATTTATGATGACAGCGGTATTAATACAATTTCGGACACAGGAGAATAATTATGCTAGACTTGCTGTTTAATTGGAGAGCTTATTCCCCGCTTGACGTTGTTTTCATCCTTTTATCGTATGCGATGATAATCCTGATTGCGCTGCCCGTGCACGAGCTTGCGCACGCCTTTGCCGCGGACCGGATGGGAGACCCGACCGCAAGGTGGAACGGGCGGCTTACTTTAAACCCACTTGCCCATCTCGATGTTGTCGGGACGTTGATGATACTGTTTTTCCGGTTTGGGTACGCAAAACCGGTTCCGGTAAACCCGCGCAATTTCAGAGAGTATAAAAAAGGCATGATTATAACCTCTGTTGCCGGCCCTCTTTCAAACTTGGCTCTGAGTCTGGCTTCGCTTGCAATCCTGAGGCTTTTGCTTTTTGTGCCTTCGCCCCCTCTTTTTTCACATCTGGCAACAATCCTGCTGTGGAACTTCGCTCAGGTCAATATATTTCTGGCAATCTTTAACCTCATGCCGGTGCCGCCGCTGGACGGGTACCGCATAATATCGAATTTTATCCCTCCCAGATGGGCATATTCTATTGAGCGGTATCAGCTTTTTATAACCATCGGGTTTATTGTTCTGGTATTGGGCGGCAGGTTCGGCTATATAATTCAGTTTATAGCAAATCCGATTTTCAAGCTGTTTTTGTTTATAACCGGTTTGGGTTGAGAATAAAACGGGAGAAGATATGGAAACAATATCCTTTAAAGTGCCGGGTTTTGAAGGCCCGCTCGACTTGCTGCTGTACCTTGTGCAGAAAAACAAGCTGAATATTATGGATATCCCGATTTCCGAGCTGCTTGAGCAGTATACCAAGGTGATTGAGGAGTGGAGAAGCCTCGATTTGGAGATAACCTCTGAGTTTCTGGAGATGGCGGCCCGCCTTGTATACATCAAGACCGTCATGCTTTTGCCTAAGCATGACGAAGCCGAGCAGTTAAGGCAGGAACTGAGCGGGGAGCTGATGGAATATCAGCTCTGTAAGGAGATGGCCGCAAAGCTTTTCGCGCTCAACGTAGGCGGGGATATTTTTGTCCGGTACCCGATGGAAATCGAGCCGGACCGCACGTACCGCCGCACCCATCCGGCGGATACCCTGCCTGACGCGTACCTTGCCGCCGCGGGCAGGGGAAGGCGCCGCCTGCCGCCGCCGGCAAAGGCGTTCAGCGGGATTGTGGCGCGGCAGATAGTGTCCGTCCCCTCAAAAATCATCTATGTGTTAAGGCGGCTGTATAAGCAGAATAAAGTCCAGTACCTGAAAATGTTTGAAAACTCAAAAAGCAGGTCCGAGCTTGTCGCTATTTTCCTTGCGCTGCTAGAGTTGATAAAATCCAGCAAAATACAGGTCAGGGGCGAAGGGAAAAACCAGTACGTGTGCCTCGCGCGGGCGGCAAAAAGGAGCAGGCAAGCCGGAGCCGCGCGCACCCAAAGCTGAAAGGCGGATAATGTCAGATGGAGATAAAGCATTACCAGTCGATAATTGAAGCAGTGCTTTTTGCGAGCGGCGAGCCGGTCGAGCTGACAAGGCTTGCCGAGGCGATTGAGATTGATACCGATACCGCCGAGCGGCTGACCGAGGCTCTCATGCACGAGACCAACGCAAGGCCGGGCGGAATCAGGATTGTCCGGCTCGGCAGGTGCTATCAGATGTGTACCAGATTGGAATACGCCTCGTATATACGGAAAGCGCTCGACATAAGGCGCAATATGCCGCTGTCGCAGGCGGCGATGGAAGTGCTCGCGATTATTGCCTATAACCAGCCGGTTACCAGAGCGTATATCGAACAGGTCAGGGGCGTGGACTGCGACGCGGTAATTCAGGGGCTTGTCGCCAAAAACCTTGTGGAGGAAAAAGGGCGCCTCGATTTGCCGGGCCGCCCGCTGATTTACGGCACCACCGCCGATTTTCTCCGGTGCTTCGGGCTTTCTTCGCTGGACGAGCTGCCGCCCATCCCGCAGCCGGGCGGGGAAGAAATGGGAGAAACAAGTATTGACGGGATAATCGAAAGCTCGTCTGCGGACGGGGCAGAGGAGAGCCCGGTTGAAACCGCTGTCGGCGCTGCGATGGAATGAGGTATGCCTGTTGCTGATATTGAAGATTATTCTTGGCGTTATCGCGGCTTTGCTGGCCCTTTTGCTGGTGCCTGTCCGTTTAAGCGCGGTCTTCGACGGGGATTTGAAAGTCAGCTTATACCTGCTGTTTTTTAAGCTCAGGCTGTACCCTGGTCCCGCGTTTTTTGAAAGAATGAGGCTCAAAGGACAGCGAAAGCGAAAGGAGGAGCCGGAGCTTCCCCGCGCCGAAAAGGTGCTGAAGGAGGAAGGCGTCCGCGCGGTAATCGAATACTATCTGCAAATCGGCAGGCTGCTCAAAAGCGCCGCGGAAAGGCTTATGCGCGCAATCACCGTGGACAGGCTGTACCTTGACGTTCTGGTCGCCTCTGGCGACGCCGCGCAGACCGCGATTGACTACGGAAAAATCTGCGCGGTCGTCTATCCTATTCAGGCGCTGATTGAAAGCAAAATGCGGGTGCGCCGCCGGGCGATAAACATTTCCACCGATTTTTTGCATGACAGCGGCGAGCTCAAAGCGGATATAAGACTTCATGCGGTCCCTATCAGGGTTTTATGGGCAATTCTGCTGTTTTTTATAGGCTATGCTGGAAATACTACTGACGATTCGCTTGAAAAGATTGCACAGCGACAGTGAGGAAATAAAACTAGAAAAGAGGTTGAGATTATGGCAGAGAACAACTTACAGGGCATTTTAGGGGTTTCGATGGATAAAATCCGCGAGATGGTTGACGTAAATACCATTGTTGGGGAGGCAATCCATACTCCGGACGGCGTTACCCTGATACCCGTTTCAAGGGTGTCGTACGGGTTTGCGGCCGGCGGCTCCAATATCCCGTCAAAATCCCAGTCCGAACTGTTCGGAGGGGGCAGCGGCGCGGGTATTAACATCACGCCGGTTGCCTTTATCGTTATTCATGAAGGAAACGTGCAGGTAATCCCGATTGTGTCAAAACCCGATTCAGGCGACAAGATTGTCAATCTGGTGCCCGAACTGTTTGACAAGATAACCGCGCTTTTCCGCAAGAAAAAGGATACCACCGAAAAGGTTGAATTCACCGGCGGGGACGACCCGTCAATAACGGTTACCGAAACCACCACAAAATCATAGCGTTAGCATTTCAACACAAACACCTGCATAGTTTTTAAAAGGCAGGTGGTTTTGTTGTTGAGAAAGAGTTTAATCCTTTTTATCTGTATCGCCGCAGTTATTTGCTCGCCGGGGCTGTGGAACGCCGCAGCGGGGATTGGCGCGCTGTCGTCTGCTTCCGCCGTCCTGTACGAGCCGGACTCAAAGCGGGTGCTCCACGGGAAGGGCGCCGACTCTCCCCGCCCGATGGCGAGCACCACAAAGATTATGACCGCCCTTCTTGCAATCGAGCTGTCCCCGCTTGACAGGGTTATCACCGTTCCCGAACAGGCGGTGAGGGTAGAGGGCTCATCGCTCGGACTCAGCGGCGGCGACAGGATAACCATGCTGGATTTGGTTACCGGCATGCTGCTTGAATCCGGCAACGATGCGGCCAATGCCGTCGCATTTGCGGTCGCGGGGAGCATTGAGGCTTTCGTGCGGCTTATGAACCGGCGGGCAAAGGAAATCGGGATGAAAAACACCTTTTTTGCAACCCCGTCCGGGCTGGATGAAGACGGGCACCGCTCCACCGCTTATGACATGGCGCTACTTGCGGCGGAGGCGATAAAAAACCCGGTCATCGCAAAGATTTGCGCCAGCAAATCCGCGCTGATTGTGTTCGGCGACCCTCCCAGAAAGGTGAGGGTAACCAACCACAACAGGCTGCTTCAGCTTTACCCGCACGCTGTCGGGATGAAGACGGGGTTTACAAAAAAATCCGGGCGCTGTCTTGTTTCGGCGGCCGAAAAAGACGGGGTAAGGCTGATTGCGGTTACCCTGAAGGCAGGCGACGACTGGAACGACCATATTAAGATGTACGAGTACGGGTTCTCGCTTGTCGAGTTGGTTGCCTTTCCGGCACAGGATTTGCCGGATTTGGACGTCGCGGGCGGGCGCGTCAATAAAGTTGCTCTCAAAATGGACGCCCCGCCATCCAAAGTGCTGCTCAAAGAGGAAAAAAGCAAGCTGCGCGCCGAGTTAAGCCTGCCCAAGTTTTTGATTGCGCCGGTGAAATCCGGCGAGACCGTCGGCAGCGTCAGATATTTCGCGGGGGACAGGGAAATCTGCAAGGCGGATATAAAGGCCGCCGCCGAAGTTACGGCAAGGCCGGTCGCGGGCTTTTTTGAGCGGGTTTTGCGGCGATTTGCAGAGTTTTTTCGCGCACTGGCAAGATTATGACGGCGCGGTGTATCGGATTTTTCGACAAAGGAATGACGGGCTTTAATGGCATATATAAGGCTTCAGAAACTGCTTTCCGAATGCGGTGTGGCTTCAAGGCGGAAAGCGGAGGAGATGATAATAGAGGGGAGAGTAAAGCTCAACGGGCGCACTGCCGGATTAGGCGACAAGGCGGACCCGAAAAGAGATATTGTAACGGTTGACGGGGAAAGAGTCCGGCCGCCGGAACGCTTTGTCTATATAATGCTCAACAAACCGCGCGGCTACGTAACCACCATGAAAGACGAGAAGGGCCGCAAATGCGTGGCGGATTTGGTATCGGACGCCGGAGCGCGGCTGTTTCCGGTCGGCAGGCTTGACCGCGATTCCGAGGGTCTTCTGATTTTGACCAACGACGGGGAGTTCGCGAATTCGGTCATCCACCCGTCAAAGCACGTTCCTAAAACCTACCGGGCAACCTTAAAGCCCCAGCCTACCGACGAACAGCTTGAGCTGTTTCGGCAGGGAATGTACCTTGAAGGGGAAGACACCAAAACCGCGCCTGCGGAAATCCGCATAGTATCCGGTGAAAACACCGACGGCACCCGCTCGGAGCGGGTGGTCGCCGAAGTGGTTTTGCACGAAGGCAGGAACAGGCAGATTAGAAGGATGTTTGAAAGCATGGATATAGAGGTGGCGCGGCTTCGCCGTATCGCAATCGGACAGGTCAGGCTCGGCGGACTCAAGCCCGGAAAATGGCGGGAGCTTGAGCCGGCCGAGGTGCGGTCGCTGCTCAAAGCCGCACAGCCGACGCGGCCAGGCACCGCCGGAATGCAGGGGGGACAGAGAGATGGCAGCCGTCCCTTCGGCCGTTAAAAAGAGTATAAACCCCATAAAAAAGAATGAAATTGATTGCGTGGTAAATATTACCTCCTCGATTTCCGCCGTTCTGGAGAATAGGCCGGAAATTGAGTAATATTTACCTTTTGTTTTTTAACATTATTGTTATTTAGGTAAATATAAGTTATAATAGATTTAATTTGCGCTTAGTAAAAGAAAGCTGTTAAACCAACCGCAGCTTGCTGTTTTGTAAAAGGTTTTGTGTCAAGCCATCGAATGGAGGAAACAGGAATGAAACAGCAGAACCAGCAGAATTTGTCTGACGCCGCTTTTGCACAGGAAGGCTCTCAAGCTCGCGCTCGCCTTATGAGCCTGTTTGACGAGTCAACCTTTGTGGAAATAGACAGACTGGTCTGTTATCAGGATACCCCGGCCGGGGTCGTCGCCGGATACGGCACGGTCGAAGGCTGCCCGGTCTATGCCTTCGCGCAGGACCGCAGTGTCCGGCTTGGGGCGGTCGGCAAGGCCGAGGCGGATAAAATCCGCAAAATATATGAGCTTGCCGCCCAAAACGGCGCGCCCGTCGTCGGGATATTCGACAGCGACGGCGCGAAACTGGAGCAGGGAATTGACGCTTTGGATTCAATAGCCGAAATCCTCCTTGCCTCCAACAACATATCCGGAGTGGTGCCGCAGATAGCGGTTGTCGCCGGCGCCTGTGTAGGCTCGGCCTCTGTGGTCGCCGCGAACGCGGATATTGTCGTCGCCGTCAAAGGCACGGATTATTACCTGAATCCGGGCGACGGCAACGAGGCCGCGGATATTTTAGCCGAGAGTGCGGACGCCGCGGTAAAAAAAGCCCGCGCGCTTATTGCCCTACTGCCGTCAAACAACCTATCCCCGCCGCTGTCGTATGACTCCGAGGACGGCGCAATGCGGGAATGCAGCGGGGTTATCAACGTAATCGAGGCGGTCGCTGACGCCGGCAGTCTGATTGTCCTCGGAGAAGGCGTCAATAAAACCGCTCTGGCGCGGGTAGACGGGGTTGTCTGCGGGCTTGTCGCGCTGTCCGAGACAAGGCTGTCCCAGGCCGAGGCGTCGAGGATTGCCCGCTTCGTCCGGCTGTGCGACGGGTTTTCAATTCCGGTCGTTACCTTTGTGGATTTTGAAGGGTTCGACAGCGTCAAGGGCGCGGCTCAGCTTTCGCATGCTTACGCCGAAGCCACTACTGTCAAAATTACCGTCGTCGCCGGCAAGGCTTACGGCGCGGCGTATATTGCGGTTGCGGGCAAACCCGCCGGCGCCGATGTGGTGCTCGCGTGGCCGTCCGCGGTTATACTGCCGCTGCCGCCTGAAGCCGCAATCCATATCTTCTGGCAGGAAAGGCTGAAAGAACTTGACAATCCGGTGGAAGGCCGCAAAAAGCTGGCGGAAGAATACGCCAAAACCGAAGGGAACGCCGTATCCGCCGCTCAAAAAGGCTATGTAACCGACGTGATACCGCAGGATGAGACAAAATCAAAACTGTCTGCGGTGTTGGATATGATGTCCGGCAAGCGGGTCTCCCGCCTGCCCAAGAAACATTCGAACATTCTTCTTTAATTCTGATGTGGAAAGGACTGGACTGATTTATGAAAAGGTTCAACATCACAGTAAACGGACGCGCTTACGATGTTTTAGTTGAAGAAATAGACGGGTATTCGGCTCCCGCCGCTCCCGTTCCCGCTCCCATGCCCGCGCCTGCTCCCATGCCCGCGGCAGCGCCGCAGCCGGCGCCGGCCGCCGCTTTGGATGTTGAGACAGAGAACACCGAGCCCATAAACGCCCCCATGCCCGGTACCATTGTGGATGTAATGGTAAAAGCCGGGGACAAGGTTGAAAAAGGGCAGGTTCTCCTGCTGTTGGAGGCCATGAAGATGGAGAACGAAATCATGGCCCCGCGCGACGCCGTTATCGCAGGCGTTCATGTCAGCAAGGGAGCGAGCGTCAATTCCGGCGAGCTGATGATAACCCTTGTTAAGTGAGTTTATCCCGTTAGAAAGGAATGAAAAGATTTGGCCAGAGTAGGCATTACCGAAACCGTACTGCGCGACGCCCATCAATCCCTTGTCGCCACCCGCATGACAACGGAAGAGATGCTGCCGGTACTCGAATTGCTTGACGACGTAGGGTATCATTCAGTCGAGTGCTGGGGCGGAGCGACGTTCGACGCCTGCCTTCGCTTTTTGGACGAGGACCCGTGGGAGCGCTTGCGCACCATACGCAAAAAAATGCCTAATACAAAGCTGCAGATGTTGTTTCGCGGCCAGAATATGCTGGGCTACCGCCACTATGCCGACGATGTCGTGGGATATTTTGTCGAGAAATCGGTCGCGAACGGCATTGACATTATCCGAATATTTGACGCGCTTAACGATATCCGCAATCTGGAAGCGTCAATAAAAGCCGCGAAAAAAGAGCCGGGCGCGCATATTCAGGCTGCGATTTCATATACCACCAGCCCGGTCCACGATATAGAGTATTTCGTAAAATATGCCAGGGAGCTTGAAAACCTCGGCGCCGATTCAATCTGTATCAAGGATATGGCGGGCCTGCTGGTGCCTTACAGGACATACGAGCTTGTCAAGGCGTTGAAAGATAATATCAAGGTCCCCATTCAGCTTCATTCCCACTTTACCGCCGGCATTGCGGACATGGTTATGCTCAAAGGCATTGAAGCCGGGGTGGACATAATCGACACCGCGCTGTCCCCGCTCGGCATGGGCACTTCCCACCCGCCGACCGAGTCGATGGTGGCGGCTCTGGCGGACTCGCAGTACGACACAGGACTTGATTTGCTGAAGATTGACAGGGTGAGCCGCTACTTCTATTCCCTGCGCCAGAAATATATCGACAGCGGGCTGCTCAACCCCAAAATGCTTGAAGTTGACACTAAGGCGCTGATTTATCAGGTGCCCGGCGGCATGCTTTCAAATCTTGTCAGCCAGCTAAAGCAGGCGGGCAGGGAAGACATGCTCTCCGAGGTTTTGGAGGAAGTCCCCCGCGTGCGGAAAGACGCCGGCTACCCGCCTCTGGTAACGCCGACATCCCAGATAGTCGGAACTCAGGCGGTGCTGAACGTAATCAACGGCGAGCGCTACAAGATGGTTACCAAGGAATTCAAAGGCCTTATCAGGGGCGAATACGGCAGGACGCCCGCCGAAATAGAGCCTGAATTTGTAAAAAAAATCATCGGCGACGAGGAGCCGATTACCTGCCGGCCAGCCGATTTGCTTGAGCCTGAGCTCGACAGGCTGCGCAGCGAAATCAGCGAATGGTATGAGCAGGAAGAGGATATACTGACTTATGCCCAGTTCGGTCAGGTCGCGGTTAAGTTTTTTGAAAAGCGCAGGAACAAAAAATACGGTATCGACGGCAAACACCTTAATTTGGAAGAAAAAGTTCATCCTGTCTGATACTTTCTATTTAATTATGTTTACAGAATTTGGCTGGTTTTTTAACCAGCCTTTTCAAAACGCATTATCGCCGTAATTATATCTGCGTTCTGCCATGTTGACAGGACGTCGGGGAAACTGGTAAAATAACCTAGGTTAAAGGGATGATCAGGTTGTTAAGAAGTATGACTGGTTACGGCCGTTTTCAGGAAACGGTCGACGGGATGGACATCACTGTTGAAATAAGGGCGGTAAACCACCGGTATTACGAGTATTCTTCCCGAATCCCGCGCGCTTTCGGTTTTTTGGACGAACGGCTGAAACCATACGTGCAGAAATTCATTTCGCGCGGCAAAGTCGATGTTTTTGTGTGGGTTGAGACGCTCGACGCGCCCGGCTGTGAGGTGTGCGTCAACCATTCCCTTGTCAAAAGCTATCTGAAAGCGGTTGACGAGCTGGCGGAAAGATACGGGCTAAAAAACGATTTGCCGGTCCATGAGCTCGCGCGGTTTCCGGACGTGCTGACGGTGCAGAAGACGCCGGAGGACGAGGAAGCCGTCTGGCTTGCGGTTAAAACCGTCGCCGACAAAGCCCTTGCCCGGTTTGTGGAAATGCGGGAACAAGAGGGCAGAGCCCTTTGCGAGGATATATTAAACAGGGCGAACGCAATCCTTGAAGGGGTCGAAATCATTGAGAAAAGGTCTCCGGTAACCGTCAGGGAGCACATGGAAAAGGTTAAGGCGCGAATGCGGGAACTGCTGTCGGACGCCGCTGTTGACGAGCAGAGGCTGCTCACCGAGGCCGCAATCTACGCGGATAAAATCTCGGTTGCCGAGGAGACGGTGAGAATCCGCAGCCATATAAAACAGCTTCGGTCAATCCTTGACAGCGCCGAGCCGGTCGGCCGGAAGTTGGATTTTCTGGTGCAGGAAATCAACCGCGAAGCCAACACAATCGGGGCAAAGTGCCAGGACATAGAGCTGGCGAGGATTGTAATTGATATAAAAGCCGGGATAGAGAAAATCAGGGAGCAAATTCAGAACATTGAATAACAGACACAGCCGGTCTTTCAAAAAAGTTCAGTTGATTTTTTATGATAACCGCGCCTTTGCAGCACACTAATATGGAAAGGACCATGGTTTGAGATGAAGCTTATCAACATCGGCTTTGGGAACATGGTTTCGGCAAACCGCCTTGTCGCGATTGTCAGTCCCGAATCCGCGCCCATAAAGCGGATTATACAGGACGCAAAAGACAGGGGAGCGCTGATTGACGCCACTTACGGAAGACGTACCCGCGCGGTGCTGATTACCGACAGCGACCACATCATCCTGTCCGCGGTACAGCCGGAAACGGTCGCCAACCGGATGAACGGGCAATACGAGGACGACGAAAGGGAAGAAAGCGATAATGAATAATCGCGGGATGTTAATTATTCTGTCAGGCCCGTCCGGTTCGGGCAAGGGCACTATCGTCCGGCAGCTTTTGAAGCAGAGGGACGACACCGTTCTTTCTGTTTCGGTTACAACACGTGCGCCGCGTACCGGGGAACGGGAGGGCGTGCATTATTATTTTAAAACAAAGCAGGAGTTTGAAAGACTGATTGAAAACGGCGAACTGCTTGAGTACGCCGAATACAACGGCGATTACTACGGCACCCCTGTGAAGCCTGTGGAAAAGTGTGTCAGGGAAGGCAAAAACGTGATTCTGGAAATCGAGGTGCAGGGCGCGGAAAAGGTGATGGATAAACGGGAGGACATCGTTTCAATCTTTATCACCGCCCCGTCGCTGACCGAGCTTGAGCGCAGGCTGCGCCGCAGGGGCAGCGAGACGGACGCATCGATTGAACAGCGGCTGAAAATCGCGCGCTGGGAGCTTACGAGGGCGTTCAGGTACGATTATGTGGTGCTGAATGATGAGGTCCCTTTGGCGGTCGAGCGCATACAGGCGATTATCAGCGCGGAATCCATGAGATTTGCCCGGATGGAGAACTTTATTCTGGAGGTCATCAATAATGCTTAAAGTTATTAATCTTGAAAAATATGATATAAACAGATACGCGCTTGTGCTTGCGGTCGCAAAGCGCGCAAGGCAGATTGCGAACGAGGCCGAGCAAAAAAGCATTATTCTGACCGAAAAGCCGGTCAGCCTTTCGATACTTGATTTTGAAAGCGGGGCATACAAAATCCACATCGGCAAATAGCCATATGGTCGTAAAGCAAAGGGGAGAAATAAATGGTACTGCCCAAAATCGCCAAAATCGCCGTCGAGAAGGCAGCGTTTCATTTTGACAAGCTTTACGACTATTATATCCCCGACTCGCTCGGCAGTATTGAGCGCGGCTGCAGGGTGATTGTCCCTTTCGGGGGAGGGAACCGCAAAACTCAGGGCATAATTATGGATTTCGGGGAGACCCCGAACGTCGCCAAGCTCAAGCCGGTTTTTGCGGCGCTGGATAAACAGCCGCTTTTAAACGACGAACTGCTTGAGCTTGCGGTTTGGCTGAAAGAGAGGACTTTCTGCAGCGTTTTTGACGCGGTAAAAGCCATGCTGCCGACCGGACTTTACCTGCGCATTAAGCCGGTATATAAGGCTGCGGATACCCCCGCGTCGGTCCTTGAACAGCTGTCAAGGGAAGAGCGCGCCGTTTATTACTGCGTCGCCGATTATCCGAAAGGCATTGAGCGCGGCCGGCTGCTTTCAAAGCTGGGGTTTACCGAGGACAACGATTTGCCCGACAGGCTGGTGCGGCTCGGCATACTTGAGCGCGCCGACGGCGCATTCCAGAAAATCGGAGACGCGACAATCCGGATGGTGAGACTTTCGGTCAGCGAGGAAGAATTGAGCGAGGTGGTATCCGTCCTGCGCTGCACCGAGAAACAAAAAAGGGTGCTTAAGCTACTGGTGGAAGTCGGCTGCGCCTCGGTAAAGGAAATCGGCTATTACTGTTCGGCCGGCCCGGCGGTGATAACCGCGCTTGAAAAGAAGGGGCTGGTCGAGTGTTACAACAGCGAGGTGCTGCGCACCCCGTATTCATTTTACGGAACTCCAGAAATCAAATCCGCAAAGCTCAACCGCGAACAGCAGCAGGCGTTTGACGAGCTTTTGCAGTTGTATAAAAGCGGCAGGGCTTCCGCTTCCCTGTTATACGGGGTAACCGGCAGCGGCAAGACCGAGGTCTACATGAACCTGATTGACAGGGTAATAGCCGACGGCCGGCACGTTATTGTGCTTGTGCCTGAGATTTCGCTCACTCCTCAAATGCTTTCGCTGTTTATCAAGAGGTACGGCAGCAGAGTTGCCGTCCAGCACAGCGGGCTTTCAATCGGCGAGCGAATGGACGAGTGGAAGAGGATTAAAAGGGGAGAGGCGCTGATTACCGTCGGTACCCGCTCGGCGGTGTTTGCGCCGGCCGAAAACATCGGGCTTATCGTGATGGACGAGGAGCAGGAGCACACCTATAAATCCGAATCCTCCCCGCGGTACCACGCGCGGGACGTCGCGCGTTTCCGCTGCGCCAGGCACAACGCGCTGCTGCTTCTGACTTCGGCGACCCCGTCGGTCGAGACCTATCAGGCCGCGATGAACGGGCGGTACTCGTTTCAGAAGCTGGCCAGACGATACGGCAGGGCTAAACTCCCCGAAGTTGAAATCGTGGACATGAGAGAACAGCTTGACATACACGGAGGGCTGGTCAGCGACCGCCTAAAACAGGAGATTGAAGACACTTTGGAGCAGGGCAGGCAGGCGATACTGCTGCTCAACCGCCGCGGCTACAACACCTTTGTATCCTGCCGCGGCTGCGGACATGTGATTACCTGCCCGAACTGCAGTATCAGCCTGACCTACCACCGCGCGAACGACAGGTTCATGTGCCATTACTGCGGCTATTCCCAAAGCCCGCTCACCCTCTGTCCAGAATGCGGCTCAAATAAAATCCGGTATTCGGGACTGGGCACCCAAAGGGCCGAGCAAGAGTTGTCCGAGCTTTTCCCGAATGCGAGGATACTGAGGATGGACACCGACGCCACCATGTCCAGGATTTCGTATGAGGAAAAGTTCGGCAAGTTTGCGAAAGGCGAATACGATATAATGGTCGGTACCCAGATGGTCGCAAAGGGGCTGGATTTTCCGAACGTAACGCTGGTCGGGGTTTTGCTGGCTGACATGTCGCTGTACGCCGGGGATTTTAGAAGTTTTGAAACCACTTTCGCGCTGCTGACACAGGTGGTGGGGCGGGCGGGGCGCAGGGACGCGCCCGGCAAAGCCATCATACAGACATACACCCCCGAAAACCATGTCATAGAACTGGCGTCAAAGCAGGATTATCAAGGCTTTTTTAAAATCGAAATCGCGGCCCGCAAAATGATGAAATATCCACCGTACACCGACTTGTGCATGTTCGGTTTTTTGGGCAAGGAAGAATCCGAGGTAAAACAGGCCGCGATGAGGTTTTTAAAAATGCTGGAAAACGCGGTAACCGGCGAATACAAAGAGCTTCCGGTAATCGTTCTGGACCCGACCCCCGCCTCGGTGGCCAAAGTAGCGGGGAAATACAGGTATAAAATCATAATGAAGACGATTAACAACTCGCTGTTGAGAAAAATGACCGAACGGCTTTTGATTGATTTTTCGCGTTCGCCGGAAAACAAGTCGGTATCGGTTTTTGTGGATATAAACCCTGAATACATACTCTGACAAGCAGTATTTTTGAAAGGAAATTGATATGGCTATCAGGAAGATTTTAACCGAAAATGAGGATTTGCTGCACAAGAAAAGCAAGCCGGTTACCGAGTTTAACGAGCGGTTGTGGCAGCTGCTTGACGATATGGCCGAAACATTAAAGCAGGCCGACGGTGTCGGGCTCGCCGCGCCTCAGGTCGGAGTCTTAAGGCGGGTGTTCATCATGGATTTGGGCGACGGGGTTGTGGAAGTGATAAACCCGGAATTCGTCGAAAAAAAGGGCAGGCAGGAAGATGTCGAGGGCTGCCTTTCCTGTCCGGGTGAATACGGGATTACCGTAAGGCCGGCTTATGTCAAAATCAAAGCGCAGGACCGCCACGGCAACGAGTTTTTCCTTGACGGGGAAGAGCTGAAGGCGCGCTGCATTTGCCATGAGTACGACCATCTCGACGGGATTTTGTTCAAAAAGCACGTAATCCGAATGCTTGACGACCAGTCGGAATAATAGTCTGAAAGGTAGTGGATTGCCGGTTGAAAATCATATTCATGGGCACCCCCCGGTTTGCGGTCCCGTGCCTTGAAAGGCTGATTATGGACGGGCACCAGATTGTACTGGTTGTAACCCAGCCCGACAGGCCCAAAGGGCGCGGCTATAAAACCGCGCCCTCTGCGATAAAGGAGGCCGCAGTAAAGCGCGGACTTCCGGTGTACCAGCCGGACACCTTAAAAAACAATCAGCAGGCGCGGGAAAAGCTGAAAAGCTGCGGCGCCGACGTGGCGGTGGTGGTCGCTTTCGGCCAAATCCTGCCGCCCGAAGTTTTGTCCATACCCCAATACGGCTGTATAAACGTCCACGCCTCCCTGTTGCCGAAATACCGCGGCGCGGCGCCGATACAGTGGGCGATAATAAACGGGGAGACCGAGACCGGGGTTACCACAATGATGATGGACGCCGGCCTTGACACCGGCGATATGCTGATTAAAAGAAAGGTGGAAATCCCCCCTGACATGACCGCGGGCGAGCTGCACGACATTCTGGCTTTAGAGGGCGCGGCCGCAATCTCCGATACTCTGACGCTGCTTGAGCAGGGGCGTTTGGAGCCGAAAAAGCAGGACGACGCCCTGTCCAGCTATGCGCCGATGATAAACCGGGATTTAACCCTGATTGACTGGAGCAAGCCCGCCGCGGATATCCACAACCTTATCCGTGGGCTAAACCCGTTTCCCGGCGCGCGCACAAAACTCGGCGGCAGGATTTTAAAGCTTTTCCGCTCTTCTTTGGCGGGAAATACCGACCGCGCCCCCGGCACGGTAATTTCAAATTCGCCGCTGACAATCGCCTGCGGCGGCGGAACCGCGCTTGAAATCATCGAGCTTCAGCTTGAAGGGGCAAAACGCATGACTTCGGAGATGTTTTTAATGGGGCACAGAATGGAAATCGGCAGAAAACTTCCTGATTAAAATCTGTTCAAACGGAATTAACATTTTTGGGTTATAATACTTATACAAATGATTGAAAGGAAGGTTTTAAATGCCGTTTTTATACTTTGATACGTGGTATCTGGTTTTGGTGGTCCCCGCGCTGATTATTTCGCTGTGGGCACAGATAAAAGTCAAATCCACATTTGAAAAATACAGCAAAATCGGTGTAAGGAGCGGGATGACCGGTTACGAGGCCAGCATTGCAATCCAGAGAATGAGCGGGGTCTCCATCCCGGTCGAATCGGTGCCCGGCAACCTCACCGACCATTTTGACCCGCGGACCAACGTGATACGGCTCTCCCAGTCGGTCGGACAGCGGAACTCTATTGCCGCGGTAGGTGTCGCGGCGCATGAGACCGGGCATGCCCTGCAGTACGCCGAGCGCTATCTCCCCATCCATATAAGGATGGCGATAATACCGGTAACCCGTTTTTCGTCAGGCTTAGCGCCATGGCTTTTCCTCGCGGGCATTATATTTAATTACAGCTTTCTTGCCTATATCGGGGTGTTTTTGTTCGGCTTTGCGGTTTTGTTCCAGCTTGTAACCCTTCCGGTCGAATTCAATGCGAGCGCCCGCGCGGTCCGCGCGCTTGAAGCTCAGGGGATTTTAACAAGCGATGAGCTTGAAGGCGCCAAAAAAGTATTGAGCGCCGCGGCTCTGACTTATGTCGCCGCGCTGCTGGTTTCGCTGATGAGCTTTTTGCGCCTTTTGCTGATAGTGTCCGGGCGCGGGCGGAAAAACCGGTAATGCCGGCAGACGCGCGCCGACTGGCGGTTGAGGCGCTGCTGCGCGTCCACCGGGACTCCGGCTATTCCGGAGCCGTGCTCGACGGGGTTTTGAGCAGGTACGAAGACCGGCTGTCTTTGCGGGACCAGGCGCTGCTGTCCCGCCTGTATTACGGGGTGCTCGAAAGGCGGCTGACTTTGGATTATGTGATAAGCGAGCACTCCAGCGTAAAGCTGAAAAAAATCCATCCGGTGGCGCTGGAACTGCTGCGCATGGGCTGCTACCAGCTTATATTCATGGACAAAATCCCCGCTCCCGCCGCGGTTTACGAGTCGGTAAGGCTTGCAAAATCCATGGGGCAGGAGCGGGCTTCCGGTTTTATAAACGCGGTGCTGCGCTCAATCCAGCGAAACCGTGAAAACCTTTTTGACGGGCTGCCCGACAATCTGTTCGGGCTTTCGATACGCACGTCCTGCCCGGTCGAGCTTATCGAGCTGTGGGCGGAATGCTACGGCGTAAAAAACGCCGAAAAACTCGCGGTCGGCTCAAACGCCGAGCCGCCCGCGACCGTCAGGGTAAATACGTTGAAGATGACCGCCGGCGATTTTGAAAAACTGCTTGAAAAAGAGGGTATCGAGTATAAAAAACACCCGTATTTGAGCAGTTGTTACAATATTGAGAACATATACAGGCTTAAAAGGCTTGCAGAAATCCAAAAAAACTGCTATTATCATCAGGATACAGCGTCTCAGCTTTGCTGCAAAGCTCTCGACCCGCGCCCGCGCGAGCGGATTGCCGACGTATGCGCGGCTCCCGGCGGCAAGGCGATAACCGCCGCGCAGCTTATGGAAAACAGCGGCGAGATACTGGCGTTCGATATCCACCCTTTTAAGCGGGACATGATTGAAGAAAGGGCGCGGCAGATGGGGGCGACCATTATCAGAGCGACCGTCAGGGACGCGGCGTCCCCCTGTCCCGAACACCTTAAGGCTAGTTTTGACAGGGTGCTTTGCGACGTTCCCTGCTCCGGGTTCGGGACTATCCGCCGCCGGCCGGAGATAAAGTACAAACCAATCGAAAGCGTCGCGGAGCTTCCAAAGCTTCAATATGAAATACTCTGCAGCTCGTCCGAAATGGTACGGCCGGGCGGGGTGCTGCAGTACTCCACCTGCACGCTGAACAAGGCGGAAAACGAGCAGGTGGCCGAAAAGTTTTTAAAGGAACATCCGGAATTTTCCCCGCGTACTCTGCCGCTTGACGAGTGCTTTTTGCAGATTAGCGCTAATCCTTCACATCAGATTACGCTGTTTCCGCATATCCACAACACCGACGGTTTTTATATGGCAAGTTTCATCAGGAAATAGTATAATAAGAGGTGGGTTTTTGGATTTAATCGACTGCAAATCCCTGACTATTGACCAGCTTCGGGACAAGCTGTCGGGTATCGGAGTTCCCGCCTACCGCGCGGAGCAAATCCGCTCATGGCTCGACCGCGGGACAGACGATTTTGACAGTATGACCGACCTGCCTTTGTCGCTTCGGGCGGAGTTGAAAAATATTTTCTGGATACCCGGCATAAATATTAAAAAAAGGCTTGTTTCTAAAACAGATTCTACTGTAAAATATCTTTATACCCTGTATGACGGGGAAAATGTGGAGTCGGTGCTGATGAAGTACCGCCACGGCTGGTCGCAATGCCTGTCCACCCAGGCCGGGTGCAGAATGGGGTGCGCTTTTTGCGCGACAGGCGCCGGCGGCTATGCCCGTAACCTTCTGCCCGGCGAGATGCTGGCACAGATTGAAAAAGCGCAGGCGGACCACGGCGTGCGGGTTTCCTCGGTAGTTCTGATGGGAATGGGGGAACCGCTGGACAATTTCGACAATGTATTAAAGTTTCTACGGCTACTCGGAGAGCCCGGCGGCGTAAACATCGGAATGCGGCGTGTTACCCTGTCCACCTGCGGGATTGTGGATAAAATCTACCGGCTTATGGAACATAAACTCCAGCTCACCCTTTCGGTTTCGCTGCATGCGCCTAACAATCAAATCCGTTCGCGGCTTATGCCGATAAACAATAAATGGCCGGTCGAGCAGCTTTTGAAAGCGTGCCGCGATTACGGGGAGGCGACCGGCCGCAGGGTTTCGTTTGAATACGCGATGATTGACGGACTGAACGACACCGACGAGTGCGCAAGGGAGCTTGCAAAACGGATAAAAGGCATTCACTGCCATGTTAATCTAATCCCTCTGAATCAGATTTCGTACTCCGAAAACACACTGAGAAAAAGCGGCAGAGAACGGATATACCGGTTTTTATCCTTGCTGAAAACATTGGGGGTTAATGCGACGGTTAGAAGGACTTTGGGCGCTGACATCGACGCTTCCTGCGGCCAGCTGCGCCGCAGGTATCACCAAAGCCTTTGAGCCAGAAGGGGGGAGGCGCTTTGGAAGCATACGGAAAGACAGACGCTGGGCGTCTGCGGAACAGTAGTCAGGACGCTTTTATATGCGCGCGCCTGTCTGAAAGTGCTTTGTTCTGCGCCGTGTGCGACGGCATGGGCGGAGTAAACGGCGGAAATGTGGCAAGCTCGATTGCAATTAAAGTGATTTCCGACCGCATAATGGACGTGTACCGGGACGGGCTTTCGTCCAACTCAATCCGCAACCTTTTTGAGACTGCGATTGCCGCCGCGAATATAGAGATTTACGACTCGGCAATGGCGGACGAGAATTTAAGGGGAATGGGCACCACCGTGGTCGCGACCCTTGTCGTGGGCAGGCGTTTGCACCTCGCCCATGTCGGGGACAGCCGCGCGTACCTTGTGGGCGACAGCGGAATGGTGCAGATTACCAAAGACCACTCGGTCGTTCAGGCGATGGTCGAAAAAGGGCAGCTTACCCAGAAAGAGGCCAAAAACCACCCCCGCAAGCATTTCATCACCCGCGCGCTCGGCGCCGAGGATACTGTGAAATGCGATTACTGCGAGCAGGAGCTCGATGAGGGCGACCGCGTACTAATCTGCACGGACGGTCTTACCAACATGATGGAGACCGATGAAATATACAGGATAATCCAGTCGGTTGACACTGAATCAGTGCCGGAACGGTTGATACACGAAGCCAACATGGTGGGCGGAAGCGACAATATCACTGTTGTCGTAATCGCCTAATTCAGCTCAGGAGTGATTTTGTATGGATAAGTATCTTGGAAAGAGGCTTGACGGTCGATATGAAATCCGTGAAATTATCGGGGTAGGCGGAATGGCCTATGTTTACAAGGCCTACGATACCATCGATGACAGAACGGTCGCGATTAAAATATTAAAGGATGAATTCCTCGCGAACGAGGAGTTCACCCGCCGTTTCAAAAACGAATCAAAAGCGATTGCAATACTGTCCCATCCCAACATTGTCAAAGTGTACGACGTCAGCTTCGGGAATAGAATTCAGTACATTGTAATGGAGTATATCGACGGCATAACCCTTAAAGAGTATATCGAGCAGCAAAAGGATATACGCTGGAAAGAGGCAGTTCACTTTACCGTACAGATACTCCGCGCGCTTCAGCACGCCCACGACAAAGGGATAGTACACAGGGACATCAAGCCGCAGAACATCATGCTGCTGCCCGACGGCACCATCAAGGTTACGGATTTCGGTATTGCGCGGTTTGCCCGCAGTGACATACGGCTGACAAGCGCAGCCGAAAAGGCTATCGGCTCAGTGCATTACATCAGCCCGGAGCAGGCGCGCGGCGAGATTACGGACGAAAAGGCGGACATTTATTCGGTCGGCGTGATGCTGTACGAAATGCTGACCGGCAAGCTGCCTTTTGAGGCTGACAACGCGGTTTCAATCGCGATAATGCAAATGCAGACCGAGCCAAAAAAAATCAGGGAAATCAACCCCGATATTCCCGACGGGCTTGAGGAAATAACCATCAAGGCAATGCAGAAGGACCCCTCAAAACGCTACCAGTCGGCCGCGGAGATGCTCTACGACATTGACGAGTTCAAACGCAATCCCAGCATCCATTTTGCCTACAAGTATTTTGTGGACGAGACCCCGACAAGGTTTGTGGACGCGATAACCAGAGTCAAGGGCGCCGAGCCGGAACAGCAAGGCGAAGCCGAAGCCGAACCGGACGAGCAGGAGGAAACCGGAAAGAAGTTCCCGGTGATTCCGGTGCTGGCAGGGGTCGCGGGCGCGTTCGTGGTCGCCGGCATTATATTCGCGGGCATTGTTTTCCTGCTTGAGATGTTCGGGGACAATAAGACAGAAGATGTTGTGGTACCAAACCTGATAGGCCGCGATTATACAGAGGTTATTAATGACAGGGAAATCACCTCGAACTTCACAATCGACAGGAGACTGGTAGAGAACGATACAGTACCGAAAAACCAGATATACGACCAGGACCCAAAACCCCCGAAATCGGTGAAACGCCACAGCAAGCTTATGCTCTACGTAAGCTCCGGACCGAAACTCATCGCAGTCCCTGCCGTATCCCAAAACGAGCATGTGGACGTGGTTAAAAAGCGGTTGGAAGACGCGGGGTTTGATGTGCAAATCACATACCAGACAAGCAACGACGTCGAAGAGAGTTTTGTAATTAAAATTGACCCGCCGTCCGGCGAAGAGCTCGTAAAGGGCAGCGTCATCACGGTATATGTCAGTTCGGGCGTCGAGCTTCCCGACCCCGAACCGGTCCCGTATGTGGTATCCACCAATATCGAATCCGCCAAAGCGATTATAAATCAGAACGGGTTCAATGTGGGCACCGTCGAATATGTCAACAGCGACGACTATCCGAAGGACATTGTAATCAGTCAGGACCCGCCGAAGGACACCATGGCGACGCCCGGCACAAAGATTAACCTCGTGGTCGCGAGCGGGTACAGGGATTTCAAACTGCCGGTTGCTCTGCCGCGCACAACTGCCGCGCTTGATATGTGCGTATATGTGGACGGCAAACATGTTCCGAAATTTGATGACAACAACTTTATTCCTCAAAATACCGTGGAACTGCTGTTGACCACCCAGAAAGAGGAATACACCGTTTTAGTTAAGCTCAGAAAGCATAAAACCGCCGAATGGATTTCGTACAGGGAATACACTGTGAACTGCCTTGAGCAGCGGATTGTCAGTCAATTACAGCATGCTGAGGACAGCCGTTTTTATGAAGATATCGACATTACAACGACAACGACAACGACTACAACAACCACCGAGTTTTTTAACCCATGATATAATCGGGAAGGTACTTGCATGGCGGATTTCTTGAAAGGCATTATACTAAAATGTGTTGGCGGCTTCTATTATGTGGAGGCCGCCGACGCGGTATATGAATGCAGAGCGCGCGGTATTTTCCGCAAAAGCGGGATTACCCCCGTTGCGGGGGATACCGCATATATCACCGTTTTGGACGATGAGACCGGCTGGCTTGAGGAAATCGGCGAGCGCCGCAATTTCCTTGTCCGCCCGCCGGTGGCAAACCTTGATTTGCTGTTGGTGGTGGTCTCCATCACCGAGCCGGAGCCCAATCAGCTTTTGATGGACAAAACCATTGCGATAGCCGAGAAAAACGAGGTTGAGCCGGTTATTGTGATTACAAAGGCGGATTTGAAGGACACCCGGCAGCTTGCGGAAATCTACCGCAAATCTGGGTTTGAAGTGTTCGAGGTCTCATCAAAGACCGGACAGGGCATAGGGGAGCTGAAAAAACGGCTGACCGGGTTTTTGAGCGTTTTGAGCGGGAATTCGGGGGTCGGCAAGTCAAGCCTTTTAAACGCGCTCGAACCTTCATACGGGCTGGAAACGGGACAGATAAGCAAAAAGCTGGGGCGGGGCAGGCATACCACCAGAACCGCCGAGATTTTCAAGTTAAGCTGCGGCGCCCGGATTGCGGACACCCCCGGTTTTTCAACAATCGACATCGAAAGGGTGCAGCGGATATACAAGGACGAGCTTGCCGGCTGTTTCAGGGAATTTAAGGATTACCTCGGCGGGTGCAGATTTACAAGCTGCTCCCATACCGTGGAGACGGGCTGCGCGGTGATTGACGCGGTGAACAGCGGAAAAATCGCGCCGCAGCGGTATGACAGCTACAAAGCGATATACGGAGAGGTCAAGGATTTAAAAACGTGGGATTGAGGGGCATTTGATGGATAACCCAAAAAACCGCAGGTGTATAATCTTTGCCGCCGCGCCGGTGTCCAACCCCGAACGGCTGAGCCGGTTCTTGAGGGACGGCGACTATTATATAGCGGCCGACAGGGGTTTGATGCTCGCAGACCGGCTCGGAATAAAGCCGGACTGCCTTGTCGCCGATTTTGACTCCCTTAAAACCGGCGAGGGCTTTGAGGCGCCGGTGCACAGGCTGCCAAAAAGAAAAGACGATACCGATACCATGGCCGCCGCAAGGCTGGGCCTTGGGCTTGGGTTTAAGGATTTTCTGCTGCTGGGAGCGAGCGGCGGGCGCCTTGACCACACCTTTGCCAATTTCTCGGTGATGCTGTACCTGTTAAAGAACGGGGCAAAGGCGGTTTTGGCAGACGAGCAGAATACGGCGCAGATGTTTCTCCCCGGCACCGCTTATATAGAGCCTGTCGCGGGGGCGTTTTTTTCGCTTTTGCCTTTCAGCGGTCCGGTTAGCGGGCTTACAATCCGCAACGCCTCGTACGAAATCAGGGATTACACATTGACTCCCGACTCCACTCTCGGCGTCAGCAACGAATTTGTCGGCAAAACTGTCGAAATATCCTTTAATCAGGGAATTTTATTGATTTTTATTTCAACAGACTGACACCAGATACAGGAGTTCGGAATATGCTGTAATAGACACGGGTACCTGCCGGGTCAATACCTTTTGCAGGGCGGTGCGGATATGAGACGATGTAAAAACTGCGGCGGCTTGGTATTCGCCGCTTTCGGCGCGGGGCTGCTGCTCGCTACAATCTGCCCTGTGCAGCTTATACTGGTATTGGCCGCGGCAGCTCTTGTATTAACGGGGTTTTGCCTTGTCAGAAACTGAATGGAGGAGTCGCGGATGAAAATTGTTGTTGTAAAGAGCCCCAGATTGTTCGGCGGGATATTAAGAAAAATCTTCGGAATAAAAAAGAGAAGCTACATAGATTAACCATATTAAAACAGCCCGAAAATCAATCGGGCTGTTTTTTTGCGGCGGCTGGCCGGCAAATCCCGACTACGGGCGGGATTGTGGTTTTTGCCGGCTTGCCGCGCTCGGTATGGGTTTTGGTTTTAGGGCGGATTACTCCAGCAAAGTTTTTATAACAGCGTAAATCAACACGGCCAGCAGTATTAAGACAATACTTCCGCTGCCGCCGCCGCTGTTGTTTTTGTTTCTCCTCGGCCCTCTGCCGGGAGAGCGCCTTTCAGCTTCTTTCATCGCCTGCAGGTAATGCGAGTACCCTTCATAGCCCTTTCCGTAAACTCCGTAATCTCCATCCCACGGCATTACAACACACCTCGATTGTACTTATTGGCAATTGCCGCCACATCCTGTCGGATGGCTTGGCGCAGGGAGGCGGGGGACAAAACCTCGACCAGCCTGCCGTACTGGATTGCCCACACCTGAATTCCCTTGTCTGAACCGGTTACCCGCACCTTTATATGCCCGTCCTCTTCTCTTGACAGGACGGTTATATCCTTGCCGAACCAGTCCACAATGTCCCCTATCCGTTCTTCTTTAAGCCTGACTATCGCGGATACTTTTTTGCCGTCGTACATATTTACCGCGTGCTTTGAATACTCGGCCAAATTCAGCGATTTCTTCTTATGGTGCAGGTCTTTAAAAGGGGTTGCCTTTACATCCAAAATCTCTACGTCAGTAATCAAATCAATCCTGAAATTGGTTACCCGGTCGTGCTTGTCGTAATTGCCGATGAGGTAATACCGGCCGTTGCTGCATGCTATCTGATACGGGTCAACCTCGTACTTATGCTCGCGCCTTGAATGAAGCTTTAAATCCAGCCCGTAGCAGTTGTAGACAAACCTGACCCTGCGCTGGGCAGAGATTGCCTCGTCGAGCAGCTCGATATTCAGGAAAACCTGCGGGTTGTCGGTGTGTATCCACCTGTCCGCCTGTAAAACGTGGGGGATACGGAGGCTTAAATAGACTGTCGCAAGGCTTAAGAGCTTTTCGACCAGCTCCCGCGCGTAACTGCCGCAGATGTACCGGGAAGCAAGTACGCTGTCAATAAGCATCCGGATTTCCGAGTCGGTGAACAGCGGCTCGCGAAGATAATAGCCCACGTTATTTTCGTCATATGTTTCTATATCAATACCCGCGTCAATCAGGGCATTGATGTTCCGTCCGACGGTTTTGCGGTCGCAGGTCATTCCGTATTCCTTCTGCACTAATTCGGCAATTCTGCTCTGCGACAGCTTGTGGTTTGCGTCGGAATACCGTTTCAGTATTTCGTAGATATATAAAATCAAAACCTTCTTTGAGCCTTTATTATCCATTTATGTCAACTCCCCGACTATTTTGACTATAATATACCATAAAAGCTGGGGCAAAAACAGCCCAACCTACAATTTTTTAATTTACGGCGCAAAAAGACCGCGCGGACGCTCCGGCTCTGCCGCGTCCAAAAAAAGAGCCTTTGCCCACGAACGGGGCAATAGCTCTTTTTACTGTCTACTAACTATTGACTTATTCAGTTTACTGGTGGTTATGATGTCGAAATAATATAGGGTTACGGCAGCAGCACTCCTTCGGGGGTGGGGGATATGCCTTTGCCTTTGGAGGCGAAATAGGCGTCCAGAATTTTTTTCGCAAGGTCGGTCGCGGGGCGGGAGGTGCCGTTTTCGAGCACGACCGCGATTGCGACTTCCGGGTTCTCAACCGGGGCGTATGCAATGAAGGCTCCGTGGTCGGAGCGGGTCTCGATAACCTGCGCGGTACCGGTTTTCGCAGCCACGGTGTATTTGGCGGAGGCGAACTGCCGCGCGGTACCGGTTTTCGCCGCCTGCACCATTCCCTCGCGGACCACCTGTAAAGCCTCCTGTGAAAGGTTGAGCCTTGATACGACCTCCGGCTCAACCGCCTTTTCGGCGCCGTCATAACTGCGTATGCTCTTGACGATATGGGTTTTGTATCTCACCCCGTTGTTTGCCAAAGTCATGGCGTAGGTCGCAAGCTGGATTGGGGTGAACATGTTGTCCGACTGCCCGATGGCGGCCTGACAGGTGTCGGCGGGGTACCAGATTCCGCCGATTGATTTGCGGTAAGCCCTGCCTGCAAGTATTCCCTCGGACTCGCCGATTTCAATGCCGGTTTTCTGTCCAAGGCCGTATGCTCTCGAATACTCGTTCATTTTGTCAATCCCCAGCCGGCGGCCGAGGTCGTAGAAAAAGACGTTGCAGGATTTTGACAGCGCGTCCACCACCCTGACGTTGCCGTGGTAGCCTAGGCAGCCGAGGGTGAGGTCGGGGAAATATCGGTAGGAACGGTCGCAGTGGACGATTGCCGAGTTTTTATTAATAATCCCCTCGTTCAGGCCGGCAAGGGCGACTCCCGGTTTCATTGTGGAGCCGCACGGAAATGTCCCGTACAGGGCGCGGTTGAAAAGGGGCTTGTCCTTGTCCTTGACCAGTTTGCCGTAATCTGCGTTATAGGTGGACAAATCGAAATCCGGCCAGCTTGCGGATACCAGAACTCCGCCGGTTTTGACGTCCAGCAATACCACCGCGCCGCTGCGCACGTCCTGCCCGACCAGCTTTGAGGACTTCTGCTTTCGCAGTGCCTGTATGGCTTTGTCAAGCTCAATCTGGGCGGTGCGCTGCAGCGCATAGTCGAGGGTCAGCACCACCGTGTTGCCGGGTACCGGGGATTTGGTCTCATTTTTCTCGACCACATTGCCGCTTGCGTCTTTAGTAACGGTGTTGATTCCGTTTATACCGCGAAGTTCGCTTTCAAGCGCCGCCTCAACCCCGCTCTTGCCCACGATGTCGCTCAGTTGGTAGCCCTTGTCCTTGAGCGCTTCAAATTCTTCGGCGTCGTAAATCGGGCCGACAGTGCCGATTAAATGGCAGCCCACGTTTTTGCTGACATATTCGCGCACCGGGGTTGTCTGGACATTGACGCCGGGATATGCCCCGATGTTTTCCAAAATCTTGTTGTAGACTTCTTCGGTAACGTCGCTTGAGAAGGTGAAAGGGTTTTTTATCGAAAACTGGCGGATTTCCATCTCATGCCGGACACCTGCGATTAAACGCTGCTGCTTGGCGGGGTATCCGGAAAGACGGTATCTCTCGACAAGCGCGTTCATGCACTGTTCGGCTGTTGCGTAATCGGCTAGGTTAAGCATGGATTTCAGGCTTTTGACGCTGTTTTCCTTGTCCTCGGCAAACTGGTACGGATTTATCGCCGATATCGGCAGGGTGTCGTTCCACTCGCAGCCGGCATCAGACAAAAGGTTGATTAGGGACAGGATGATGTCGTTCTGGCTTTGCTGTTGTTCTTCGCTGCTGCCTCTTGGGAAAAATGCGCTGTCAAAAATAATCGAAAAACTGGTGCGGTTGACAGCCATCGGAGTCAGGTACCGGTCGACTATCTCCCCGCGCGAAGCCCGAATGGGCACTTCGATATTCTCGCTCTTGCTTGCCAGCTCTGAGTATTTTTCCCCTTCCACAATCTGTAACTGAAACAGCCGTATTGAAAAAACGCCGAAAACAAGCACTATGAAGATAACCAGTGCGGATGAACGGCGTTTTACCAAAGACACACCATCGCGTTGCATTTTAAACTCCTTTTGCCTAAAAAGGCTTACTCGATATTCCTCAGCCTTCTGGCCGCATGGTAAATCAGAAGGTACAAAAGGGGCGCAATCGCCAGCGAATACACAAAACCCGGAAGTGTGTACCATAACAGCACGCGCAGAGGCTGGTCGTTTTCGAGCATCAAATCGTAAATGAACCAATCTATAATCCCGTGGGTGAAAAGGGCGGCGGCCGCCATCAGCATTGAGGAAATCAGGTTGTTGCGGATTAAAAGCTGGGACATCAGCCCGCATGCGCAGCAGATGATAAGCAGCAGCAGCGCGTTAAACCCGAACAGCCTGTCCGAAAACAAATCCCAGAGGATACCGCCGGCAACCCCTGCGGACGCGCCGCCGACCGGCCCTTCGAACATCGCGATAAAAACGGCAATCGGAATAATCAGAACCGGGCGCGCGCTGCCTATTTCGGGCAAAAACCGGGGCAGCGACTGGGCTATGGAGGCAATCAGCAGTATCAGGCCGTATGCGGTCCATTTGAGATAGCGTTTGCCGAGCTTGTTTATCAGACGGCTTGCGCCGAGCCGGTCTTTATCCTTCAAAGCAGCACACCTCCCTGCGCCGGCGTTATTCGCTGAATTCGGTGATGACAAAGACGTTTGTCAAATCCCGGATATTGGCGAAAGGCTCGATTACCGCGTACATCGTCAGCCCGTCGGATTCGGAGTTAACTTCTTTGACGGTACCTATTAAGAGATGCCGGGGATATACCTCGCCTTTTCCGGAGGTAACCACATAATCCCCTTCGGCGACCCCGTTGTTTCTCGGCAGGTAGTTTAAGCGCAGCTTACCCTCTTTTGCGAGGGAAAGCGAGCCGCCCGTAACCCCGCCGCTGCCCACCCGGCTGACATAGGCGGGGACCTGAGTGGCGGGGTCGAGGATGGTCCGCACGTTCGCGAAGTTCATCCCGACTTCGTACACCACGCCGACAAGCCCTTCGGGTGTGATTACCGGCTGGTTTTTCTTTACCCCGCTGAGCAGACCCACGTTTATGGTGAAATTGCCGTATTTGTTGTTTGTGTCCACCGAGATGACCCGGCAGTCGGCGAATTTGTAATCGGGGTTTTGCTCTTTAAGCTCAAGGTATTGGCGGTAATACTCGTTCATCCGGCGCAGCTCGTCAAGCTCGACCTGATTTTTGCGCAGCTGGTCGATTTCTTTTCTCAGCTTCTGATTTTCCTGCTGTAGCACGTTTGAGTCGGTGAAAATCCCTAAAAAATCGCTAAAGCCGTCTGAAACGGCGGCGCCTAATGACTGCAGGGGGGCGACAATTGCGCCTGCTATTGTTTCGGGTATGGTGGCGACGCCGCCGGTTGAGGCGGCGTATATCATAATACCTATCAAAAACAGCGATACCGCGGCCAACGCCTTGAATGCGGCGCTTTTTATAAAGTTCTTCACGGCGTCCTCCTGCAATATGTCATTTATAAATTCCTGCGCCCCGCACCCGCAGCCGGCGGAAGCGGGGCGCTCTGCTGCCAGTTGTTATTACTTCAGGTTCCGGCGTATGCCGATAGTCAGCGGGCGCGGCGGGTCCTGAAGTCGCTGACCATACCAAGGTCAAGGCATTTTCCGGTGCCAATTACCACGCAGTCCATCGGGTTTTCGGCGATATGCACCGGTATCCCGGTCTCGCGGCTGATAATCTGGTCCAAAGCCCTAAGCAGCGCGCCGCCGCCGGTCAGCATAATGCCGTTGTCAATGATGTCGGCCGCCAGTTCGGGCGGGGTGTTTTCAAGGGCGTACCGAATGGCGTTGACAATCGCGTTTACCGGGTCCGCGAGCGCCTCGCGGATTTCGGATGACGATACGGTGATGTTTTTGGGCAGCCCGTCGAGCTGGTTGCGTCCCTTGACTTCCATTTCCATTTCTTCGCCGCAGGGGAAGGCGGAGCCGAGATTGATTTTAATGTCTTCGGCGGTGCGCTCCCCAATCAGGAGGTTGTATTTCTTCTTGATATAGGAGATGATTGCCTCGTCAAAGTCGTCGCCGGCGGTGCGCACCGAACACGAGGTAACGATGTCGCCAAGAGAGATTACCGCGACTTCCGAGGTCCCGCCGCCGATGTCAACCACCATGCAGCCGGCGGCCTCGTCAACTCGCAGTCCCGCGCCAATCGCGGCGGCCATCGGCTCGGCTATGGTTTCGACATATTTCGCGCCGGCGCTGCGGACGGCTTCGTCCACTGCGCGCCGCTCCACCTCGGTAACCCCGGAGGGAATGCAGACCACAACGCGGGGACGGCAGAAATGCGCGCCGTTCATCGCCTTGTGGATAAAATGCTTCAGCATGTCGGAAGTGATGTCAAAATCGGCGATAACTCCGTCTTTTAAAGGCCGGACGGCCATGATGGAGCCGGGGGTACGGCCTATCATTTCCTTTGCTTCGGTGCCGACAGCCAGTACGGTGTCATTTTTCACGTCGACTGCGACCACCGAAGGCTCGCGGATTACAATTCCCTTGCCTTTCACATAAACCAGCGTGTTGGCCGTGCCGAGGTCAATACCTATATCGCGGGTCAAAAACATACTTTAATCTTCCTTTCCTAATTTCCGGGGAGTTTAAACCAGAATTAAACAGGCGAGAGGGCCTGTGCCGGATTGCCCTGACAAAGCAATCTAATTAAATATTATATACTGTCGGATACAAATTCACAATACAAAATTATCAAAAAAGGGGGGATAAGCATTTTTTTCGGGGCGGCCGGGAAAGCCCCTCTCACGTTATCCGCTTTAAAAAGCGGCACAGCCGCCCGCCCGGAAGGCCCATCACGGTGTAATAATCCCCCTTTATGGATTTGACAAGGCGCATGCCAAGGCCCTGGATACCATATCCGCCCGCCTTGTCCATGGGCTCCCCGGTGGAGATGTAGTCGGTTATCTCCCGCCGGCTCAGCGGGTAGAATTCCACCCTTGCGCAGTCGGTAAAGCCCCCGTCCACCTTGCCGCCGCAGACCCATACCGCGGTGTAGACTTTGTGGGTTCTGCCGCTTAAGAGCCTGAGCATTTCAAAAGCCTGCTTTTCATCGTTCGGCTTGCCTAATACCCTGCCGCCGATTGCGACTATGGTGTCCGCGCCGAGCACAATCCGGTTTGGGTTAAGCTTCGCAATTTCCTCGGCCTTTTTGCGGGCGACCGCGAGTACCGCCCTGTCAAGCGGAAGGGTGGGGTCTATGCCGGTTTCGTTTTCGGCGGGGATTGCCGTAAACGGGATTTGCATAAGCCTTAATATTTCGCCGCGGCGCGGGGAGGAGGATGCGAGAATAAGCTCGTCCATTTGACATCACCTGATTTTTTTATAAAGCAGCAGGGCCGCGGAGATAAATACGACCTGAAGCACGTTCACCTGCATGTGGAACGAAAAACTTATATTGATTACCGACAAATCAAGGTTGACGGTATCAAATCCGAGGCTGTCGCCCCATGTCAGCCATTTCAGATAGCCGATATTCTGGGTCAAAGCGCCGATGAGCGCGGACAGCACCAGCGCCGAAAGCAAAAGGAAGACCAGCACCAGAGTGTTTTTTGTCCTCATAAAAACCTGCCCTTTTACGTATTATAGCCTGCCGGTGGAGCCGAACCCGCCCGCACCGCGGGAGGTGGGCGTAAGTTCTTCCACTTCTTCGGGTTCAAGCGGCAGCACGGGTGAGATGACAAGCTGGGCTATGCGTTCGCCCGGGTTGATTGTGTATTTCGTGTCGGAAAGGTTGACAAGGCCGACGCGGATTTCGCCGGTGTAGTCGCTGTCAATCACTCCGACGCCGTTTGAAAGCGCGATACCGTGTTTTACCGCAAGGCCGCTGCGGGCATACACCAGTCCGACCAGATTGCTGTCCGGCAGCCCGATTGCGATGCCGGTGGGGATTGTCGTCATGCCGCCGGGGGGAAGGGTTACGGGATGGTCGAGCAGAGCGTGAAGGTCCATCCCGGCGCTGCCGGGCGTGGCGCGCGCGGGTTTTTTTGCGCGGGGGTCAAGCCGCTTGATTAATAGCTTCATCAAAAAACACGCCTTTCAGTAGGTTTTATCAATTCGTCCGGCAAATCCGGCGGCGGGTTGCCCGACAAAAAAGATTGACGCCGGAAAATCGACTGCAGCCCCCTGACCGGGTCGGGATTCAGACGGTTTTCCGCAATTACAGCAAGAAACCGCGCACCGCAAAAAACACCGCGCCACCGCCCTGCAAGGGGCGGCGCCGGATTTAATGCGCGGGCTGAACCGCCTGTTTTAAGGCAGACTGCGCCCGCCCCGCAGCAGTCCGCCGCGGCGGGGGCATTTGCGCGGCCACGCAGGCGCGGATATATAAGGTTTTGATGAAAACTTGCCGGTTTGCTCCGGTTTTGCCGGCGCGTTCATCTGAAGGATTTAAGCTCCTCGATTTCCCGCAGCAGTCTTTCGTTTTCCCGGCGGATTTCCTCAAGCTCGGCAAGCAGCCTTGAATTGTCGGTCAGATAGTCTTTAAGCTGGCTGCGGAGGTTGTCGGCGGTTGAGACCGCTTTCCTCGCCTCGTCGGCATAAGTCAGGGCTGAGAGAACGGCTGCCATGGTGGTTGAAATCCGGTTGTTGCCCTCCATGACGTTCCTCATTGAACGGTCAAGCTCTTCGCCAAGCTCTTTCACATAGCTTTCCGGCTCGTCGGTCGAAATGATGTAGTCGGTATCGCATATTGTCAGTTTGACCCGGTTTTTGTATGCCATAACCCCGCTCCTCTCTAATATTGCTTGACAATATTATAACTCCAATAAACAAAAAAATCTACCGGTATAGGCCTTGACCTGCATAAATATCCGGGTTTTCAGCCCGCAAGTCAGAAAACCATCTGAATATTGCTCCCCCGCGGCGTTTTTCTGACTATAATCTGCTTGTCTATCCGCTCCCGAAGCTCGGCGACGTGGGAGATTATCCCGACCAGCCGGTTGGAGCCGGTCAGCTCGTTCAAGGTGTTGATTGCCGAGTCGAGACTGTGGGAATCCAATGTACCGAACCCCTCGTCAACGAACATGGTGTCGATTGACACTCCGCCCGCCCTGCGCTGAACGACATCCGACAACCCCAGCGCGAGGGACAGAGAGGCTTTGAAGCTCTCGCCGCCCGAAAGGGAACTGACCGGCCTTGGCTTGCCGGTGTAATGGTCGAACACGTCCAGTTCAAGCCCCTTGTCAATCAGATTGTCGGGGTCCCTTCTTTGCAGTTCGTACCTTCCGTCGGTCATTTTTGAAAACCGCTTATTGGCCTGTCGGAGTATGCTGTCAAAATAAGCCGCCTGTACATACATTTCAAGCTGGAGTTTTTTCTTGCCCTTAAGCTGCCCGTTTGCGGTCTCGGACAAAAGGCGAAAGGTCAGGATATCTTTTTCCATTTTGGCGGCGCGGGCAAGCTTTGAGCGCAGCTCGTTTAAAATGCGGGTGTTGGCGCCCACCCGTGCGCGAAGCTGCGCGCTCCTGTCCCGCAGCCGGGACAGGGTTTGATTGTTGTCCTCGATTTTGGCAAGGATTGATTCCGCGCTTTCGGCCTGCTGTGCGGTTTCCGCCTCCAGCCTTTTTATGTTTTCCTCCCATGCGCGGCATTTGGTTTTGAGTTCGTCCGCTCTCCGCCGTAACGCCGAAATCTGCTCCGGGGTGCGCAGGGAGTTTTTAAAGCTGTTTTCATCTTCAAATCCGGATTGTTTCAGCCTGTCTGAAAACGCCTGTTCGAGTGCTTTTGAGCGTTCCGCCGCCTCCTTTTCCGCCTGCGCCGCATTATTAAGCAGTCCGGCGGTGGTCTCAAGCTTCCGGGCGGCCTGTTCGCTGGCTTCCCTGGCGGCTTCGTATTCGTTTTCAAAAGCCTTTATGCTTTGTTCAAGCTGGTTTATCCTGTCGCTCGCCTGCTCAAAGGTGGGAATGTCTTCGGGAAGGGAAGAGGACAGCGTTTTTTCCTCTGCGATTGCAGCACTCAAATCGGCGGCGGCCTGCGCTTTTGCCTGCTGCTGGTTTTCAAGCTCAAGCCGTGCGTTTTTTAGTTCCTGCCGCACTTTGGCCAGTTTTTCGGGCAGTTGCTTTTTTCTCTCGGCTTTGGCCTGCGCTATCTCAATCTTCCGGCTGGTTGCGTCTAGGCTCTCTTTTGTTTTTTCAAGCGCGCTGTTTAATGCGTCCCTGTCGGGGGAGAGACCTGCCGCAGCGCACCTGCGCTCAAGCTCGTCAAGCAGGGAGGCTGTCTGGCTGCGTTTTTTTTCAAGCTGCTGCGCCATTTGACGGCACAGCCTGTCTTTTTCGTCCCGCTCGGCTTTCAGCCGTTCAAGCTCGGCCTCGGTCGGCGCGCCGTCAGGCAGTTCCGCGGGGCAGGGGTGGCTGGTCGAGCCGCAGACCGGGCAGGGCCGGCCATCCACAAGGCGGCTTGCCAATATTCCTGCCTGGGACGAGAGGAAATGCGCTTCGGCGCTGTCGAATTTCTCCTTAATCTCAATGTACTGAGAATATAGCCGCCGATACTTCTCCTGCTCTGTTTCGACATCCTTTGACAGATTGTGTAGTTTTTCCGAAAGCGAGATAAGTTCCTCAGTTTCACTGATACTGCTTCGCAGTTCCCTTGCCTTTGCGGACAGCTGTTCGTATTCCGCCTCCGCCCCCTCAAGGCTTGCGAGTTCTTTTTCCAGCTCTTCCTGCTGATTTGACAGGGACTCGGCTTTGGCGGCGCTCTCTTTAATATTCTTTTCGGCGTCGGACAACAGTTTTTCCGCCTGTGTTACCGCCTTTTTGCAGGAAGCGACCAGTTGGTACTGCGGCAGCAGGCTTTGGATTTTAGTTTTCTGCTGCCGGCGTTTTTCTATTTCCGGCAGGGCTTGGGTTTTTAATTCGAGCTGTTCTTTTGCCTTGTCCGCCGCGGCCGCGTCCTGTTTGTGCTGTTCCTCAAGCTGTTCGGTTTCGGCTCTGGCTTCAAGGGCTTTCTGCCTTGCTTCGACCAGCAGGGCATGGTCCGGGGCGAGTTCGAGGGCTTTTTCGGCGGTTTGGATTTCATTTTTTATATTGTCTATTTTACACCTGTCGCTTTCGATTTCGTCTTTCTTCTCTTTTTCGGCGTTGAGTTGTGCTTGCTTTTCCTCAATTCTTTTGGCCTCGCTGAGTTTTACCGCAAGCTCCCGCCCAAGCTTGTCGGCGGATTCAAGCTCTTTGGCCAATGACTCCCATTCTTCCGCGTCCATATCTATCTGCCGTTTCAGTTTTTCGCAAATCTTCGGCACAGCCGCCACCCCGTTTGCCGAAAGGCTCTCAAGGGCTTCGGCAAGCTCGCTTTTACCGTCATCGGTGCCCTCGCCGGGGTCAATCATGCGGCAGCTGTCTGAAATAGCGGTTATGAGAGCGTTATACGCCTCCATCTGTTCGCGGGCTCTTGCCGCGAGCTCCTGCTGGATTTGCCTGAAAATGCCGGTGTCGAAAATCCGCCTGAAAATTTCCGCGCGGTCCCTGCTGTCGGCAAGCAGCAGCCGCAGAAATTCCCCCTGCGCGAGCATGCAAAGCTGTTTAAACTGCTGGTAGTTGATACGCAGCAGTTCCTCCACCGCTTTTGTAACTTCCCCGACCTTGGTTACCACCCTGCCGTCGGGATAGTACATCTCGGCGGACGACGGCTGACGGGTAACCCCCTCGCCCCGAAGCTTCGGGCGCTGGTATTCGGGGTTGCGGCGGACTTTGTATATTTTTCCTCGGTGCTCGAATTCAAGCTCTGCGAAGGTATCGGTCTGGGGCAGCGCAAAGTCGCTGCGCAGGCTGTCCCCGCCGCGCACGCTGCCGCTTGCCTCTCCGAACAGCGCGTAGGAAATGCCGTCGAAAATAGCGGTTTTACCGGCGCCGGTGTCCCCGGTAATCAGGAACAAACCGCGTCCGTTAAACCGGGTGAAATCTATCTCCTGCACGCCGGCGTATGGGCCGAACGCGCTCAGCGTCAGCTTAAGCGGCTTCATTCGGGCACCGCCTCCTTTATACTTGCCAGTACCGCTTCTATAATCCCGCGCTGGTCGTTCTCAAGCCCTGTGCCGTGAATGTGTCTGTAAAAATCCTCGAACAGTTCAAGCTCGCTTTTCTGCGCGGTGGGGTCGAATTCGACATCCTCGTCAAGTTCGGTGCGCTTCTGCTCGATTTCGACGTGCAAAAGGTTCGGATAGACCATCCGAAGCCGCGCGGCGGGGTCCAGCGCGTCCATATCGGTCAGCACCGCGTGTATATAGTCCTGACCGCCTTCGGGGTCATTCAGTCCTGCGGCTATCAGGTTTTCAAGGCTGCCCGATATCCTGCGTAAATCGCGCAACGGTTTAATCGGGATTAAATCAATCTTAACCTGCCCTTTTTCGCCGAGGGTTACAAGAGTAAAGCTCTTTGAGTGTTTAACCTCCGACAGGGAGTATTTGAGCGGGGAGCCGGCATAACGCACCGTTTCGCTCGAAATCTGCTGGGCTCTGTGCAGGTGCCCCAACGCGACATAGTCAAACCCGTCAAAGCATGACGCGTCCACGCGGTCGCTTCCGCCGACCGAATGGATTTCGGAATCGCAGGTTTCGGGCGCCAAATCCCCGTGGCTTACAAACTGGTGGGCGACAAGCACATTCCTGTCATTTTTATGTTCGGGAACGGGATAACCCCGCAGCGCCGCTTCGACAGCCTGGGCCGTGCTCGACACTTCCTGCCCCAAAACCGCCCGCACCATCGCGGGCTTGATAAACGGAAGCAGGTAAATATTCACCGGCCCGTATTCGTCTGTTAAGGTAACCTGCCGCAGAGTACCGCTGTAAACGCCGGATATATGTACCCCGCGCCCGGACATCAGCCGACTGCCGAATTCCAGCCGTTCGGGGGAATCGTGGTTCCCCGCGATTGCGATTACCGCAATGCCGTTGTCGCACAAGGCGTTCAGAAAATCATCCAGCGCGCTGACCGCCTCGGCCATGGGCACCGACCTGTCATATATGTCTCCCGCAATCAAAACCGCGTCAACTTTGTTTTCCATAGCGCAGTCCACAAGCTGGCTTAAGATAAAGCGCTGGTCTTCAAGCATCGGGGTTTCAAGCACCGATTTGCCAAGATGCAAATCCGCAATATGTAAAAAGCGCATTAAAATGCTCCTTTCGATACCGGTCGAGCTTCATCTGGTTTATAGTATAACTTAAACCCGGCATAATTTCCATATTCAGATTATTTTTATCTATAATAAAAGCGGGCGGATACGCAATCCGCCCCCGCTCGCTTTTGCGCGCCTACTGCCCTGCCCCCAGACTGTCAACGTATGCCTGCATTTCCTGTTTTGACTTTATACCGTGGGTGCCGGAGATTATTTTTCTTTTCTGCTCGGTGGACAGGGAGGCGAAATAGCTCATTGCCTTCGGGTTTTGGGCAAGCGCCATGCCAAACCCCAGCGGCAGTTCGCCCGAGAAAGATATATCATTCGGGTTGCCCATAGATTTCAGCCTTTCTTGTTGTTTTGTATTAGGGTTTTCATTTTTTTTAGAAATATACACAAACTTCTGTGAACTAATTTTAAATTTGTACCATTTACAGTCCTGCCGTCTTATGCTATAATCAGACCATGAGCAAGAATTTTGTCGTAAGGAGGATTGTGGTCATGTTGAAGGAGCAGAAGTTTTTTATATGCAACACCTGTGGGAATATTGTCGGCATGGTGTTTGACTCCGGCGTGAATGTGGTGTGCTGCGGCGAGGAGATGGAGGAGCTTGTACCCAACACGGTCGAGGCTTCGGTGGAAAAGCACCTGCCCGTGGTGGAAATTGAGGGCAACCTGGTCAAAGTGAATGTCGGCAGCGCCGACCATCCGATGATACCCGAACACTATATCGAATGGATTTACATACAGACCGAAAAAGGCGGGCAGCGCAAGAACCTGTCGCCGGGAGAGGCCCCGAATGCGGTCTTTGCACTGGAAAACGACAAGGTCGTGGCGGCCTATGCTTACTGCAACCTGCACGGGCTGTGGAAAACCGCAATAGAGTAATCCTGAGCAAAACTTAACTATCGGCGCAAATCACGGGCGAAAGAATCCGGGCGGGCAGATACTGGGTTTGCCCCTGCGACGGCTGCTTTTTGCCTGCCCATAACCCGATATCCACAGACAAACCCCCTGTGTGTTTTCAAAACACACAGGGGGTTTGGTATTACATACCGTATTGCGGCAGGCTGTGCCGGCGGAGTTCTCAGTCAAAGGAAAAAACCTGCTTTAGTTTGGGCTGGGCGCCGGTTTCGGGGTCCATCTCCATAATCAGGATGTCGGACATATACCGGTTCCATTCCTCAACGACCGGGCTTTCCCTCTGCACCTTGGCGGCGTGCTCGACTCCGTACTTGCATTCGTAATAGCCGAAAAGCTGGTTTCCCACGTTCCAGATGGTGTAGTTGCAAATCCCGGCTTCCCGAAGCACCTCTTTCATTTCCTGCGGCAGATTGTCGTGCCGGCGGATGTATTCCTCAAGGCTGCCTTCCTTAATGGTGGCCTTCCATGCGTATTTTTCCATTGTCCGTCCTCCAAAACGCAGTTTTTTCAGGTTGTATCCTGATTTAATTTTACCAGCCGGGGAGTAATTTGCAAGGATATTTTTTTTAAAAAGCTTTATTTTCGCGTTTGCAATAATTAGAAATATAGTGTATTATAAGCAAATAGCTTAATTGAAGTTGGGGTGGTGGATATGTCAATCGCAGAATTGTTCAAAACAAAAAATACGGTGTATTCCTTTGAGATATTCCCGCCTAAGAAAACAAGCTCGGTAGACACCATTTATTCAACGCTTGACCAACTAAAAGGTTTAAAACCCGATTTCATCAGCGTTACATACGGCGCCGGGGGCAGCGTCGCAAACTGCCTGACCTGCGAGATTGCGTCCATTGTAAAGAATAAATACGGTATCCGGCCACTGGCGCATTTGACATGCGTCAACAGCACACGGCAGGACGTAGCCGAGATTTTGCGCCAGTTGAAGGAAAGCGGGATACAAAACATCATGGCGCTCAGAGGGGATATAAACCCCGACATTCCGCGGAAAAACGATTTTAAGTATGCGAGCGACCTTGTAAAGTTCATCAAAGAGAACGGGGATTTTCACATTTCCGGCGCCTGCTACCCCGAAGGGCATGTTGAAAGCGCCGATTTGATTGAGGATATCCACAACCTCAAAAAGAAGGTGGACGCCGGCGCGGAGCACCTTGTTACCCAGCTGTTTTTCGACAATTCCGCTTTTTATTCTTTTGTCGAGCGGGCCCGCATAGCCGGAATAAATGTGCCGATATCAGCCGGGATTATGCCGGTGTTGAATAAAAACCAGATTGAGAGGATGGTTTCGCTCACCGCCGCGAGCCTGCCGGCCAAATTTACCAGAATGATAAGCAAATACGAGCACCATCCCGAAGCCCTGCGGGACGCGGGGATTGCCTATGCCGTAGAGCAGATTGTGGACCTTGTTTCCAACGGCGTGCAGGGTATTCACCTTTATACCATGAACAACCCGTTTGTCGCGCGCAGGATTACCGAAAGCATTTCCTCAATAATCTCCATATAAACCGGCAGGGTGAATTTAATGGACACAATAAGAAAGCTCTACATCCCCGATAATCCGCCCGCGGTTAAAGCGGAGGATGTTTTTCACTATTTAGGATATAAGTCGGGCATGCCCGACGAGGGGACTGTAGCGTTAATCAAAAGCTGTATTGAACAGCTTGAAAAAGCGATGAATCCCAAAAGCGTGTACGCCGCCTTTCCGTTAAAACGCGCCGGCGGCGGGATTGAGCTTGAAAACTGCCGACTTAGGCTGATTGGCTCCGATATTGCGGAGCATTTAAAGGACTGCGGTGCAGCGGTTTTGTTCGCGGCCACCCTTTCCCCGCAGGTTGACAGGCTGATTAGACAAACCCAGTCAAAGGATATTGCCGCGGGACTTATTATGGACAGCTGCGCCTCCGCCGCAATCGAGCTGTTTTGCGATATTGTCGAGAAGGAAATCAAATCACAGTTTGAGGGGTGTTTTTTTACCACAAGGTACAGCCCCGGGTACGGGGACTTCCCTCTTGAGGTGCAGCACGATTTTTTGAGCGCGCTTGACGCTCAAAGGGCAATCGGGCTTTATGCCAATGACGCGTTTTTGCTGACGCCGATGAAGTCGGTTACAGCCGTTATCGGGGTCGGGAATAAGCCGCCGCAGGGCTCAAAGACAGGCTGCGAGTTCTGCCGGATAAAAGACAACTGCTGGTTCAGGAAAAGGGGGCTTTACTGTGGAGTTTCAAAGTCTGCTGAATAAACCGTTTGTGGTGCTTGACGGGGCAATGGGCACAATTCTCCAAAATCAAGGTTTGCCGGCGGGCGGTTTGCCTGAGCTTTTCAATATCTCCAATCCAAAAACAGTAACAGAAATCCACCGCGCTTATATCGGCAGCGGGGCAGACATCGTCTACACTAATACATTCGGCGCAAACCGCTACAAACTGCAAAGCAGCGGTTATACTGTCGAGGAAGTAATAGCCGCGGGTATTAGCGCGGCAAAACAGGCGGCGGATGGCACCGGCTGCCTTGTCGCGCTTGACATCGGCCCTATCGGCCAGCTCCTTGAGCCGGCGGGCAGCTTAAGGTTTGAGGAAGCGGTGGAAATTTTTGCCGAGCAGGTGCGCGCCGGGGTGAAATACGGCGCGGATTTAATCGTTGTTGAAACCCTGACCGATTTGGGAGAGGCGCGCGCGGCAGTGCTCGCCGCAAAGGAAAACAGCTCCCTTCCTGTAATCTGCACCATGACGTTTGAAAAAAGCAGGCGTACTTTCATGGGCTGTACGGTATCCGCAATGGCGCTGACACTTGAAGGAATGGGAGTAAACGCAATCGGGATAAACTGCTCGCTCGGCCCTGACGAGCTTAAACCGCTGGTCGAGGAACTCGCCGAATGGACCAGCCTGCCGATAGTTGTAAAGCCGAACGCCGGTCTGCCCGACCCGGTAACGGGCAAATACAGCATTTCGCCCGAAAGCTTTGCAAAACACATCGGAGAGCTTGTCCCGCTTGGGATTAAATTTGCAGGCGGGTGCTGCGGCACTACGCCGAGGACTATATCCGAAATCCGCAGGATTTTGGACTCGGCGCAGCCTGTGGACAGGGCGGCGCGGGTTGTGCCGGCGGTCTGCAGCGCGGTGAATACGGTTCCGATTGACCGGGTCAGGGTTATCGGCGAGCGGATAAATCCGACCGGCAAAAAGATGTTGAAAGAAGCAATCCTGCGGCAGGATATGGATTATATAATTGACGAGGCAATGGAACAGGTGGAGTCCGGCGCCGAGATTTTGGACGTCAACGTCGGCGTCCCCGGCATTGACGAAAAGCAGATGATGGAAAAGGTCGTCAAGGCAATTCAAAGCATGGTGGACGCGCCTTTACAGATTGACTCGTCAGACCCAGCGGTGATTGAAGCGGGTTTGCGGGCTTTCCACGGCAAGGCGATTGTGAATTCGGTGAACGGGGACCGGGAGTCGCTTGACAGGATACTGCCGCTTGTGAAAAAGTACGGCGCGGCTGTTATCGGGCTGACGCTGGACGAGAGGGGAATACCAAAAAACGCAGAACAGCGTTTTGAAATCGCGGGAAGGATACTGGAGAGGGCGCTCTGGTACGGTATTCCAAGGGAGAACGTTTTTATCGACTGCCTCACCCTGACCGCGTCGGCCGAGCAGGACGCGGTTGCGGAGACTTTGAAAGCTCTCAGAATGTGCAAGGAAAAGCTCGGATTAAAAACAGTGCTGGGGGTTTCAAACGTTTCGTTCGGGTTGCCCTGCCGCCAGCTAATCAACCAGACTTTCCTGACTTTGGCGCTTGCGCACGGGCTGGATTTGCCGATAGTCAATCCGAATGACCAGCATATCACAGACGCGCTCAGGGCATTCCGCCTGCTGTATAATTATGACAAGGGCGGTTTTGAGTTTATTAAGGCGGTGGAGGAAAAGGAAAAACAGGATAACGGGTTTTCGGCGCAGGCCGCCAATAACGGCTCAGCCGGCGGCGAGCTCGGACGCGCGGTCGAAAACGGGCTTAAAGCCGAGGCCGCGCAGCTTACCGAAAATCTGCTTGGAACGACTGACCCGATGGATATTATCGAGCTTTTCCTTATCCCCGCGTTGGACAGAACGGGAGCCGCGTTTGAAAAGGGCAGAATTTTCCTGCCGCAGTTAATCCAGTCGGCGTCCGCCGCGCAGGCCGCGTTTGAGGTAATCAAGCGCAGAATGAAAAAAAGCGGCGGCGCGGTCAGCCGCGGGAAGATTGTCCTTGCGACCGTCAAGGGGGACATTCACGACATCGGAAAGAATATCGTCAAGGTTATGCTTGAAAACTACGGGTATGACGTGGTCGATTTGGGCAGGGACGTGGATTGCGGCGCGGTGCTTGACGCCGCGGTACGGCAGGACGCCGATATTGTCGGTTTGAGCGCGCTGATGACCACCACGCTAAAGAGCATGGAGCAGACCATTGCCCTGCTCAGACAAAACAACTTGAGGGCAAAGGTGATGGTCGGCGGTGCGGTGCTGACCGAGGATTACGCAAGGCAAATCGGCGCGGACTATTATGCGCGGGACGCCAAGGAAGCGGTGGATATCGCAAAAGAGATTATAAAATAAAAACAGCGGCGGACGGCGCAAATGCCATCTGCCGTTTTTTTAGGCAATCTTTTATGATAGGCGTTTGAAGTCAGGATTTAAGCGCAGGTGAAAGATTGTAAACGGGGCGGTTTTGGTTTATTATATTATAACCGGATTGGTATAAATACTGAAAAAAAGGAAATCAGGTATGAGTTATCGTCTTGAAGATTTGTTCAGGCTGGTGCAAAAGCCGGGCAGGTACACCGGCGGAGAAGTGAACAGCGTAGTAAAAGACAAAGGAAAAGTGAATATACGTTTTGCGTTTTGTTTTCCCGATTTGTATGAAGTAGGCATGTCCCACCTCGGAATGAAAATCCTGTACGGGCTGTATAACCGCGAGCCGGATATCTGGTGCGAGCGGGTCTTTATGCCGGACACCGACATGGAACGGCTAATGCGGGAAAACGGGATTAAGCTGTTCGGCATCGAAAGCCGCGAGCCGATTGACAGGTTTGATATTATAGGCTTTACCCTGCAGTACGAGCTTAGCTACACTGCCGTTTTGAATATGCTGGATTTGGCCGGGCTGCCGCTGTATTCACGCGAGCGGGACAGCTCATACCCGCTTGTGATTGCGGGCGGGCCGTGCGTTTCCAACCCTGAGCCAATCGCGGACTTTTTCGATTTGTTTGTGCTGGGGGAAGGGGAAGACGCGAGCCTTGAGCTTTTCGAGCTTTACCGCAAGCATAAGGCCGGCGGGTACGACAAGGAGGAATTCCTGCGCGACGCCGCGAGGATTGAGGGGGTGTACGTGCCGTCCTTTTACAACGTCAGCTACAAGGACGACGGAACAATAGCGTCAATAACCCCCAAAAACGGCGCGCCTGCGAAAGTCAGAAAGCGGATTGTGGAGGATTTGGACAGCGCGTATTATCCCGACAGGTTTGTGGTGCCTTTTATCGACATTGTCCACGACCGCGCGATGAGCGAGGTTTTCCGAGGGTGTATCCGCGGGTGTAGGTTCTGTCAGGCGGGGTTTATATACCGGCCGGTAAGGGAAAAATCCCCCGGCGTTATAGACGCGCAGAGCCGCGCGCTTTGTGAAAATACTGGGTACGAGGAGTTTTCGCTGTCCTCGCTGTCCACCAGCGACTATTCAAGGATTGAGGAGCTTTTGGAAAAACTGCTCGGCTGGGCGGAGGAACGGCAGACCAATATTTCCCTGCCCTCGCTGCGGGTGGACGGGTTTTCGGAAGAGCTCGCCGCAAGGCTGAATATCCTGCGCCGCAGCGGGCTTACCTTTGCCCCCGAAGCCGGCACGCAGCGCCTGCGCGACGCGATAAACAAGAACCTGTCCGAGGACGAAATCCTCAAAACCGCGCAGAAGGCGTTTTCCGCCGGCTGGACTTCGGTAAAGCTGTATTTTATGATTGGGCTGCCGACCGAAACCCTAGAGGACGTCGGCGGGATTGCGGATTTAAGCCAGAAAATAGTGGATTGCTTTTATAAAAACCCCGACAGGCCAAAGGGCAAGGGGGTCAACGTGTCGGTCAGCGTCGCCTGTTTTGTGCCAAAGCCGTTTACCCCGTTTCAGTGGGAGCCGCAGGACACTATGACAGAGCTTGAGGAAAAGCAAAGGCACCTGCGGGACTTAATCAAAACCAGAAAAATCACGCTGCGCTGCCACGACCCGGCGACCAGCTCTCTGGAAGGGGTACTGGCGCGCGGGGACCGCAGGCTCTGCGCGATTTTGGAGGAAGTGTTCAGGCGCGGCGGCAGGCGGGACGCGTGGAGCGAGCATTTCAGCCTGCAGACATGGCTTGACGCGATGAAGGACCTCGGCGTTGACCCGGGGTTTTACGCCAACCGCCGCCGCGGCTACGATGAAATTCTGCCGTGGGACCACCTTGACTACGGCGTAACCAAAAAGTATCTGATAAGGGAAAACCAGCTAGCCCACCAAAGCCGCACAACCCCGAACTGCCGCATATCCTGTTCGGGCTGCGGCGCCGCCGTGTGGGGGAAAGGGGTCTGCACAGAATGAGGGCGGTCAGGATAAGGTTTAAAAAGATTGAGAATGCGAAGTACATCTCCCACCTTGATTTGACGCGCACCATGGCAAGGGCTGTAAGGCGTGCGGGAATACCCTTATGGTACACCGAGGGGTTTAACCGCCACCCTTATATAACCTTTGCTTCCCCGCTTTCGCTGGGGTTTGAAAGCCTTTGCGAGAGCATGGATATCCGCCTTGTTGAGGATATGCCGATGGACGAGCTTGTCCGCCGGCTCAACAGCGTTTTGCCGGCGGGGCTTGAGGTGATAAAAGCCGGCGAGCCGGTGATGAAGCCAAAGGAAATCGCCTTTGCCGCGTACCGGATTGCCTTTCAAAACAGCGGTTTTGCGGATTTTAAGGAGAACATAAGGGAGTTTTTGTCCCGGCAAAGCATTGAAGCCCTGAAGAAAACCAAAAAAGGGGATTTGAAAAACGTTGATTTAAAGCCCGCGCTCAAAAATGCGGCTGTCAGGGTTGACGACCGCTCGGTTGTCATTGAGGTCGTACTGCCGTGCGGAGGTAAAGACACAATCAGCCCGAATCTTTTATGCTCGGCGATAAACGATTTTCTCAATGAAAAAAGCGGGACCGAGCAAAAGCTGTTCTGCAATATAGTGCGGGTCAACCTGCTAAACGGCGAAGGCGTCCCGTTCAAATAGATTTTCGTTAGACATTAGATGTCGGACGAACGGAAAAGGCAACAAAAAAGCCGGGGCGTTTGCAGCCTCGGCTTCATTTTGTTATTTACGCCTGCCGGACTAAATCCTTCATGTTGTAAAGTCCGGGCTTGCAGGTAGTAAGGAAAAGGGCTGCGTTTATCGCGCCGACCGCGAAAATCTCCTTGGACAGCGCGGTGTGGGAAATGGTGATTACCTCGTCGTGCCCTGCGAAAATTACTTCGTGTTCCCCGACGATGGTCCCGCCGCGGATTGAGGAAATCCCGATTTCGGCTTTTGCCCGCTTTTTCCTGACGCTGTGGCGGTCGAACACATATTGCGGCTGATATTCAAGCCCTTCGGACACGGCGTCGGCGAGCATCAGCGCGGTGCCGGACGGGGCGTCGATTTTCTGGTTGTGGTGCTTTTCAAGTATCTCGATGTCAAATTCGCCGCCGAGCACCGCCGCGGCTTTTTTGACAAGCTCGGTTAAAAGACTAATGCCGATTGACATATTGCCGCTGTAAAAAATCGGCAGCAGCTTTGAAAGCTTATTGATTTCCTCGACTTGCTCGTCAAACAGGCCGGTGGTCGCAATCACCGTCGGCAGCTTGTGCTGGTACGCGCAGGACAATACGCCGTCAAGCGCGCTGGGGTGCGAAAAGTCGATAATCACGTCCGCTTCAACCTGACAGTTTGACGGGTTCGCGTAAACGGGGAAGTCAGCGTGCCTTTCGGTGTTAATGTCAAACCCCGCGACAATTCTGCAGTCCGCGCGGTTGGCGACGCAGCCGGTGATGACGCGGCCCATTTTCCCGTTGCAGCCGCTCAGTATTATTCTGACCATATTAAAACGTCCCTTCTGCAGCCTGACTTTTTCAGGCAATCAGTCCGTGGCGGCGCAGAACGTCCGCCAATGCTTTACGGCCATTTTCGTCCATCTGATAAAGCGGCATACGGCACGGGCCGACGTTCATACCCATCATGTTCATCGCCTCTTTGACCGGAATGGGGTTGACGTCCGAAAACAGGGCGTTGATTAAATCAAGCAGTTCAAGCTGAAGCGCGCAGCTGCCCCTGATGTCCCCGTCAAACCAGCGGCGGGTTATGTCGCCTGTTTTCTTTGGCAGAACGTTTGCAACCACCGAGATTACCCCTTTGCCGCCCAAAGACAGGATAGGAACTATCTGGTCGTCGTTACCCGAATAAAGGTCGATGTTATCGCCGCACAGCGCCGCGGTCTTCACCATCGACGAGATGTTGCTGTTCGCTTCTTTAATCCCGACTATGTACGGGTTTTTCGCAAGTTCGGCGTAGGTTTCGGGCTTGATGTCCAGCGCGGTGCGGGAGGGCACGTTATACAGGATTACCGGCATTTTAACCTCGTTCGCGACCATGTTATAATGCGCGATAAGCCCGCGCTGCGAGGTCTTGTTGTAATACGGGGTAACAAGCAGCAGCGCGTCCGAGCCGAGCTCTTTTGCCTTTAAAGACAGGTCAACACAGTAGCTTGTGTCGTTTGAGCCGGTCCCCGCGATTACCGGCACCCTGCCTCTTGCCTGTTCGATTGCGGCCTTAATCACCGCGATATGCTCGTCGTCGTCCAAAGTCGAAGCTTCGCCGGTTGTGCCGCAGGCGATGATTGCTTCAATTCCGTTTTCAATCTGCCATTCCACCAGTTCGCGGAATTTTTCAAAATTCACGCTGCCGTCCCGGTTCATCGGTGTAACGATTGCCACGCCGGTACCTGTGAAAACAGTAGTCTTACTCATAATAACCCCCGTCCTTTACAAAATATTTGCGGTTTAGTCCATATAACCTTCTGCGCATAAAAGCTCGGCGAGCAATACCGCGCCGCCGGCGGCTCCGCGGAGGGTGTTGTGCGAAAGCCCGACAAATTTGTAGTCGTACTGGGTGTCTTCGCGCAGGCGGCCGAGCGATATAGTCATTCCGCATTCAAGGTCCCTGCAGCGGGCGGTCTGCGGCATGTCATCCTCGTGGTAATACTTTAAAAACTGTTTGGGCGCGCTCGGCAGATTAAGCTGCTGGGGACGGCCCTTAAAATTATTCCAGACCTCGATTATCTCTTCTTTTGTCGGCTTTTTCTCAAAGCTGCAGTAAACCGCGGCGAGATGTCCGTCCGACACCGGAACGCGGATACACTGGGCGGTGAAGACCGGGGTTTTTGCCGGGACGATGACCCCGTTTTCAATCTTTCCCCAGATTTTAAGCGGTTCCTGCTCGGATTTTTCTTCCTCCCCGCCGATATAGGGGATAACGTTGTCTATCATTTCCGGCCAGCTTTCAAAGGTCTTGCCGGCGCCGGAGATAGCCTGATAGGTGCAGACCAGCACTTTTTCAATTCCCCACGGCGACAGCGGGTAGAGGGCGGGAACGTAGCTTTGCAGCGAACAGTTGGATTTTACCGCAACAAAGCCCTTTTTTGTGCCCAGTCTTGCGCGCTGGTACGGAATGACGTTTAGGTGGTCGCTGTTGAGCTCAGGGATAATCATCGGCACGTCGGGGGTTGAGCGGTGCGCGCTGTTGTTTGATACCACCGGGCATTCCGCGCGGGCGTAGGCTTCCTCAAGCTCTCTTATCTTATCTTTGGGCATGTCGACCGCGCAGAACACGAAATCCGCCTGCTTTGCGACTTCCTCAACCTTGGAGGCGTCCAGCACGACAAGGTCTTTCATTGACTGTGGGACAGGGCTGTCCATAACCCAGCGGCCTCTCACAGCCTGCTCGTAAGTTTTTCCGGCCGAGCGCGGGCTTGCGGCGAGAACTGTAACATTAAACCACGGATGGTTTTCCAAAAGGGAGGCAAAGCGCTGGCCCACTATGCCGGTACAGCCTATAATTCCCACATTCCATTTTTTCATTATAAGATGTCCTTTCTTCTGAGAAGTTTTAAAAATGCAGTATTATAGGCTGAGGTCGTTTTGGAAATAAAAAAACCGGTTGAAAACCGGCTGCCATCCACCTATAATAGATGCATTGACGCATGAATAAAACTCTTGTGGTATTTTCCATGCGCGAATAGCTCTCCATCATAATGCTATGATGACAACCTCACGATTATTCATCGTAAAGCCAGGCAAGACGCTCTCCGGGAACGCCAAACCTTCGGCGCCGATGCCTTTCCTTTGCGTTCACAGACCCGGTATCTCCCGCAAAATACTCTTCATCAGGCGCGCCTCTATTCCGTAAAACTATTGTAACACCGCCGGCGGCTGTTGTCAATCACTGTTTGTGCCAAAGTCAGAGTCAAATCACAGCAGATTTGTGAAACAGTCATAGCAGGGACAAATCTGGGTTTTAGACGATGGCCGCCCGCTTGACTTTTTGCGGCAGGGTGTATAATAAGAACAAGAAAATACGGTGTATTTGTTATGATGAAAAGGGATTTTTACTATGATTTGCCCGCCGAGCTGATTGCGCAGGAGCCGATAGAGCCGAGGGACCAATCAAGAATGCTGGTTTTGGACAGGAAAACCGGCAGTATTAAGGACAGCTTTTTTTACAGATTGGTCGAATTCTTAAATCCCGGCGACTGTCTTATTCTCAACGACAGCAGGGTGCTGCCCGCCCGCCTGTACGGCGTGAGGGAGGATACCGGAGGGGTGGTGGAAATCCTGCTTTTAAACCCGAAAGGTGGAAACCGCTGGGAGGTCCTGGCCGGCCCGGCGAAAAAGGCAAAACCCCAAAACCGGCTTATCTTCGGAGACGGTTTGCTGAAGGCAGAGGTTGTGGACGTTCTCGACGGCGGCAACAGGCTGGTTGAGTTTTATTTTGACACCGGTGAGGGCAGCTTTTACAGCCTGCTTGAACAAATCGGGGAAATGCCGCTGCCTCATTATATCACAAAGCGGCTTGATAATCCCGAAAGGTACCAGACGGTGTATTCGCGCGAGCCGGGGTCGGCCGCGGCGCCGACTGCGGGGCTTCATTTTACGCCAAAGCTGCTGTCCGAAATCCGGGATATGGGCGTGGGTATCGGGTTTGTAACCCTGCATGTCGGGCTGGGTACGTTCAGGCCGGTCAAGACCAAGGATATTAAAAAGCACAGAATGCACTCCGAGCACTATGAGATGCCGGCGGAAACCGCCGATTTGATAAACAGCACCCGCAGCCGCGGCGGACGGGTGATTGCCGTCGGCACCACAAGCTGCCGCACCATCGAAAGCGTGGGGCTGACCGACGGGAAGGTAAAACCCGGCGAAGGGTGGACCGACATTTTCATATACCCCGGATATGAGTTTAAGGTTACGAACGGGCTTATCACAAACTTTCATCTGCCCGAAAGCACCCTGATAATGCTGGTGAGCGCTTTTGCCGGCCATCGGAACACCATGTCGGCCTATGACCATGCGGTAAAGGAAAAATACCGATTTTACAGTTTCGGGGATTCCATGCTTATTATATGAAACGGGTGGGTAAAATGTCCTTTAGAGTAATCAAAACCGAGGGTTCTGCCCGGAGCGGCGTTTTTAATACCCCGCACGGCGCCGTGCAGACGCCGGCGTTTATGAATGTCGCGACCGCCGGGGCGATTAAAGGGGCGGTTTCGGCTTTGGATTTGACCGGGCTTAAATGTCAGGTAATGCTGTGCAATACCTATCATCTGCATATAAGGCCGGGCGACCGTCTGATACGAGAGCTCGGCGGGCTTCATCCGTTTACCGGCTGGCAGGGGCCGATTCTGACCGACAGCGGGGGATTTCAGGTCTTCTCGCTCGCAAAGCTCAGGAAAATCGAGGAGGAAGGAGTGTATTTCTCCTCCCATGTGGACGGCAGAAGGCTGTTCATAGGGCCGGAAGAAAGCATTCAAATTCAGTCCAACCTCGGCTCCACCATTGCGATGGCGTTTGACGAATGTGTGGAAAACCCCGCGCCGTATGACTATGTCAGGGACTCGGCGCGGCGCACCGTCAGGTGGCTTCACCGATGCAGACGGGAGATTGAACGGCTTAACTCGCTTGAGGAAACTGTTAATCCAAAGCAAATGCTGTTCGGGATAAATCAGGGTGGGATATACGAGGATATCCGCGTTGAGAATATGAAGGAAATCTCCGGAATTGATTTGGACGGTTTTGCAATCGGCGGTTTGTCGGTGGGGGAGACCGAGCAGGAGATGTACCGGATAATCGAGGCTGTTCAGCCGCACATGCCGCAAGACAAACCGAGGTACCTGATGGGGGTCGGCACTCCGGTCAACATTCTTGAGGCGGTGGCACGCGGTATAGATTTATTCGACTGCGTGCTGCCCGCAAGAAACGCAAGGCACGGGCATATCTTCACCTGGCAGGGCCGCAGGAACATCCTAAACCAAAAATACGAGCGGGACAGCTCCCCGCTTGACGAGGAATGCGACTGCCCCACCTGCCAATCCTTTTCACGCGCGTATATCCGGCACCTGTTCAAAAGCGGTGAAATGCTGGCAATGCGCCTTTGCGTAATTCACAACCTGTTTTTTTACAACACACTGCTTGAACGGATACGCGAAAGCCTAGACTGCGGCGGCTTTACGGCATTTCACAAAAAGTTTACAGATATTCTGGACAACAAGGTTTAAAACGCTTGCTAAAATAAGGAAAAGCCTATATAATAAAAAGGATTTTTCAGGGAGGTGCTTTTATTGGTTTTGTTGAAATCTTTGCTTGCGGCGACCACCGCCGCCGCCGATACGCCACAGCAGGGGAGTACGGCCGCGCTGCTTTTACAGCTTGCTCCTTTTTTGCTTTTAATCCCGCTTATGTATTTTCTGATGATTCGCCCGCAGAAGAAAAAGCAGAAAGAAGAGCAGAAAATGCGCGAAAGCCTGCGGGTCGGGGACGAGGTTACCACCATCGGCGGCGTAACCGGCATAGTTATCAGCGTCAAGGACGATTCGTTTGTAATCGAAACCGGGGCGGCGCGCACCAAGTTGACATTTAAAAAGTGGGCGCTTCAGACCATCCACACAGTCCACGATGACGACGATTTGGATGACGATTTCGACGACGACGATGATATTTAATCAGGGATGAAATTACCGTTCTTCCAGCCTTAGGAGTACTATTCTGACCTTTTTAGGAATATGCTGTACTGTCAAGGCTTTGCCGGCTGTCCGGCAGTTTACGGGAGGGACGGGTTTTGAAGACAGGTAGGGAAGAATCGGCTTTGTCAAAATGGCTGCGGCCGGTTTTAATCGGGGCGACGGCAGGGGTGCTCTGTTGCATTGCGGTGCTGCTATTGTTTGCGCTGCTGATGGCTGCGCGCGACATCCCGCAGCCCGCTGTTACGCCCATGGCGGTTATCGCGGCTGCGGTGGGCTCCTTTTTCGGGGGCTTTGTCAGCGCGCGCGCGGCGGGCAGTCGCGGCCTTGTTTTCGGCGCGGCGACCGGCGCGCTGATTTTCCTGCTTATCGTGATTGCCGGTTTTTCATTTTTGCATGACATACGCGGATGGTATGCGCTTATAAAGCTGCCGGTGGTGGTGATAAGCTCCACATTAGGCGGCATTTACGGGGTGAATTTCCGCCGCCGAAAGTAGGCGGGAATGCCGGCCGGCAGGAAAACCGGGGTGCGCTGTTTTGTCGAAAAAGGTTGAAAAAAGGTTGAAAAACAGGCGGCGGTGTGCTAGAATAACTAAAACGGTTTTTTGAATACCGGTGAAGTCAATTGGGGGAAATACAATGAAACATATAAAGACAATCAACAAGCAGAATCTTAAGAAAACCGCGGCAAAAGGCGGCTGCGGAGAGTGTCAGGCTTCCTGCCAGTCAGCCTGTAAGACTTCCTGTACCGTAGCCAATCAGAAATGCGAAAGGTGATATAAGCGGAATTTGCCGCACGGCGAATAATACTGCTTTTTAATTTTTGCGGCTGGCAGGGCGGATGGTCATCCGCCCTGTTTATTTAAGGAATTAAGACAAGACAGGGGAAAAGAAACCGAGATGATACATCGGTACCAAAACAACGGATATAACATAGTGCTTGACGTCAACAGCGGCGCCGTCCATCTGGTGGACAGCCTTGTTTACGAAATGCTCGGAATGCTGGGCGAGCAGGCGGAAAGCCTCGGTGAAACCTGCCCCGCAGAGATAGCCGCCGAGTTATCGGAAAGATACAGCGCGCAGGCGGTTGACGATGGGTACGGCGAGATTTACCGGCTGTACTGCGACGGTCTGCTTTACAGCACCGACGATTACGAGGGGATTGCCGAAAAAACGATTATTTCGCCTTTTAAGGCAATCTGCCTGCATGTATCACACGACTGCAATCTGAGGTGCGGGTACTGCTTTGCCGGGCAGGGCGGGTACGGCAGCGAGAAGAAGCTGATGAGCGAGGAAGTGGCGCTCGCGGCGGTCGATTTTCTTATCGAAAACTCCGGCAGCCGGCGCAATCTTGAGATAGATTTTTTCGGCGGGGAGCCGCTTTTGAACTTCGAGGCAATCAAAAAAACAGTGGAATACGGGCGCGGCCTTGAAAGAAAACACGACAAGGTTTTCCGCTTTACCACGACTACCAACGGGGTACTGTTAAACGACGAGATTGCGGATTTTTTGAACAGGGAAATGCACAACGTTGTGCTGTCGCTGGACGGGCGCAGAGAGGTCAACGACAGAGTGCGTCCGGATTTGGGTGGCGGCGGAAGCTATGACAGGATAGTCCCGAAATACCAGCATTTTGCCCGGATACGCGGGGACGGGGATTATTATGTCAGGGGCACTTACACAAAAAACAACCTCGATTTTGCCGAGGATGTGATGCATATGTATGAGCTTGGTTTTGACCAGATTTCGGTCGAGCCGGTAATCAGCGACCCCGGCCTTCCCTTTTCGATTACAGAGGAGGACTTGCCGAGGATTTTTGACGAGTACGACAGGCTGGCAAGGACCGTGATTGAACTCAAAAGGAAGGGCAGAGGGTTTAACTTCTTTCATTTCATGATTGATTTGGAGCAGGGGCCGTGCGTGATTAAAAGGCTCCGCGGCTGCGGCTGCGGCAACGAATACGCGGCGGTAGACCCCGACGGCAATCTTTACCCCTGCCATCAGTTTGTGGGCAGGGAGGAATGGAAGATGGGGAACGTGCTCACAGGCGGATATGACAGGGGCATAAAACAGCGGTTTGCGAAATCCACCGTTTACGATAAAGCCGAATGCCGCAAATGCTGGGCGAAATTCTACTGCTCCGGCGGCTGCAGCGCCAACAATTTTCAGTATGAGGGAGATATACTAAAACCCCATTCCCTGTCGTGCAGTATTGAAAAAAAGCGGCTTGAATGCGCGATAATGATTAAGGCGGCTTTGTCTTAGCGGGTTAAGCCGTTCTAATCCGCGGCGCTTTCGCATATTTTGGTAGCACAGGGAGGGTATGCCCTGTTCTACCCTCATGCGGAGGTGCTGTATGGGCAAAAAAGGGACAAACCACCGCCGTTTTTCATCTGCAGCCAAAACAGCGGCGTCGTGGGCGGCATTTTTGGCTGAAAACCGCTTTTTTATTTTGTTTTCGTTTGTGTTTTTGGCCGGCGCCGCGTTGGGAGTGGTGGTATACGCGTTCTCCGGTCAGGCTGTCGCGGAGGAGCTTGGCATCATATTGAGCATCAAGGGGGCTGTCCGCGGGTTTAAAGGCTGCGTGTCGGCGTTGTTTTCTTCGTGTTTTCCCTCGTTTTTACTGCTTGCCCTGCTGTTTTTGTGCGGATTGTCGGCGTGCGGTGCGCCGCTTGCGGCAGCGGTGCCGCTGTTTTTCGGGATGGGGCTCGGCCTTACCGAGGGGTATTACGGCTCGCTGGGGATAAAGGGTTTTTTGATTTTAGCCCTGCTTGTGGTCCCGCATTATCTGATTGCGGCCGCCGCGCTGCTGTTCGGGGCGATGGAATCGCTGCGGCTGTCGGTTTTAATCAGCCGTCAGCTTCTGCCAGGCGGGATGATGGGCGGTTTATGGCAGGATTTTAAAATATACTGTTTGAGGTTTTTGGCTTACACCGCCGTTGCGTTCGCGTCAGGGGTTGCCGACGTCTGCCTGCGCCTGATGTTCGGCCCGATTTTGTTGAAATAATGCTACATATTGTCCGCATTATATGCTAATATATTCGTATACAAAGGGTGTTGAGTTCAAGGAGTGTAAAATATGGCAGGTTTTTTCGGCTTGTTTGATTACAGCAAACCCGGCCCCGGAGTTTCCAAAAACGCGCCCAAAAAGAAGCCGTTCATAGTGTTTTTCGAGATACTCGGCAGGAAGTTCTGGAAGCTGATAATCGCAAATTTCTTATTTGTGCTGTTCGCGCTGCCGGTCGTAACGATAGGACTCGCGTTTTCAGGGCTGAGTTATATTACAAGGAATTTCGCGAGGGAAAAGCACGCTTTCATCGCAAGCGATTTTGTGGATACTGTCAAGAAAAACTGGAAACAGGGGCTGGTTGTAGGTATAATCAACCTTCTGGTGCAGGTGATACTGCTTTTTGACATATATTTCTTTTACTCAAGCACCGGCACATTCGCGATTATATTGCTGGCTTTGATATTGGCAGTCTGGCTTATATTCTCGTTTATGAAGTATTATATCTACTTTCAGCTCATCACCTTCAAGCTGAATATAAAGCAGATATATAAAAACAGCCTGATTTTTGCGTTTGCGGGGCTTGGCCGGAACTTCTTTCTGTTTGTAATCTTCGGACTTTTTTATGCGCTGGGGATACTGCTGTTTTTCCTGAACCCGGAGGTCGGGATTATAGTCAACCTGATTGTGTTTATCACGATTTTCCCGGCGTTCAGGCTGGTTTTAATCCAGTTCACGGTATTCCCGCTGATTAAGAAACTGATGATTGACCCGTATTACCAGGAGCACCCCGACGAGGACAGGGAGGCGCTGTATGCCCTGAACATCGTGGAGGAGGACGAGGACGACGAGGAACGCGTGTTTGAGGATACCCTTCCCGATGACGATGAGGACGACGGAGAGCCCGCTACTTTCCCGCGCCAGTATTCGCAGGAGGAGATGAAGAAGTTAAGAAGACTCCACCGCGAGGGTTACCATGATGACGATGACGACGATACCATATAAAAAAGCCGGCTGAGCCCCAGCCGGCTTAAGATTTTATATGTATCCTCTGCGCGTGCCGCTAAATCCTCGCGACCCCGCTTCTGCGGGCGGCGTCGGCCACCGCTCCCGCGACCGCTTTGCCCACCCTTTGGTCAAAGGCTTTCGGGATGATGTATGACGGGCTTAACTCCTCGTCAGAAACCAATGACGCGATTGCGTGGGAGGCCGCCATCCGCATTTCTTCGTTGATATCGCTTGCGCGCACGTCAAGCGCGCCTCTGAAAATGCCCGGAAAAGCCAGAACATTATTGATTTGGTTCGGGAAGTCGGAGCGCCCGGTGCCGATTACTGCGGCGCCGGCTTCCAGCGCCTTGTCGGGATAGATTTCGGGTACCGGGTTTGACATTGCGAACACAATCGGGTTTTCTGCCATGCTTTTGACCATTTGAGGCGTTACAATGCCGGGCGCCGATACCCCGATAAAAACGTCGGCGCCGCGCATGGCGTCTTCCAGCTTGCCGGTCATTCTGCCGCGGTTGGTTACACGGCTTATTTCGGCCTTTGAGCCCGAAAGGTTTGGCGCGCCTTCGCAGATTATTCCGGCCCGGTCGCAGAGTATGATGTCGTTTACCCCCATTTTGAGGAGATGGTAGGCGATTGCAATTCCCGCGGACCCCGCGCCGCTGATGACGCAGCGGATTTCATTTATTTTTTTGCCGACGATTTTCAGCGCGTTCAGGAGCGTTGCGCCCGTAACCACCGCGGTGCCGTGCTGGTCGTCGTGAAAAACCGGAATATCGCACAACTCCTTCAGTTTTCGCTCAATCTCAAAACAGCGGGGAGCCGCAATATCTTCAAGATTGATACCGCCGAAACTGCCGGATATCAGGTACACGGTGCGGACAAACTCGTCAACGTCTTTGGTGCGCACGCAGAGGGGAAAGGCGTCCACCCCTCCGAATTCCTTGAAAAGGCAGCACTTTCCCTCCATCACCGGCATACCGGCTTCGGGGCCGATATCCCCCAGTCCGAGCACCGCGGAGCCGTCGGTTATCACCGCGACCATGTTCCAGCGTCTTGTCAGCTCAAAGGATTTGTTGTAATCCTGCTGGATTACAAGGCAGGGCTCGGCAACACCGGGAGTGTAGGCGATTGAAAGCTGTTCGGCGTTTGCGATTTCTGCGCGGGACACTACTTCGATTTTGCCTTTCCACTGGTAATGCTCTTTTAAAGCAATCTGTTTTACGTCCATAACCATTCTCCCCACAACAAACTGTAAATATATGACTCAATCAGTATATCACAACCTTGGGCGGTTGTCATCAGGTTTGATGAAACCGGCGCAAAAACCGGTCGGTTTTTCCTGTTTTTCATGCATTTTATTTTATTGGTTGTTTTTTAAAAATACTAATGATATAATAAAAAACCAAAGAAAGGGGGATTATGGTGGCTGAACAAGGCAGTTTTCGCAGGGCGATAAACGGTTTTAACAAAACAGACGTACTGGAATATATAGACGCGCTGCAGTCCCGTTATTCCGCAGAGATTGAGGAGTATAAAAAACAGGCTGATGAGCTGAAGGAACAGCTGAACGCCTGGCAGAGCGAGTATGAAGGGCTGAAAAATGAAGTCGAACGGTACAAAGCGGAAATCGAGCGTATGTCCAGGGATAGCGAGCAGCAAAAACAGGCTGCCGACGCGCAGCATTCCGCCGGTTTAGAACAGCTTACGCAGGAAATCGAAACCCTGCGGCTTGAGAATAGCCGGCATTTGTCGAAAATAGCGGATTTGGAGTCCGGCCGGGCGTCCCAGGAGGAGTTAAGCCGCAAGGCGGAACAGCTCAGCGAAAGGAATGAGCGGCTGTTATCCCTGCTCAGGCAGGAAAAGGTCCGCAGCGAAGGGCTTGAAAAAAGGGTCGCGGAATTAGAGGCTAAAAACAAAAAGTATGACGGCCTTGTCGGGGACGCGGGAGCCTTTATCTTTGAGATGTATTCGATGGGCCAGAGATTTCTGGAGATTGCATATAAACGCAGCGACAACTACCTTGAAAGTCTGGAGCAAACCCTGAAAACCCTGACTTCACAGCTAGCGCAGGCAAAGGAAAAAGTAAAGAACGCGCGTCAGGAACTGCTTGATTACGGAGCGGTGGCGGGACTGAGGCTTGACGAGCTTATGCAGTCCTTTGAGGCGTCCGCCGGGAAAAACCCCGACGTTCCGGCCGCTGCCGGGGAAGACAAGCAGCCGCTGACAGCCGGTTAAGGGGCGATTGTTACGGGAACCGTTCATCTTAGCACAGATAATCTTCGGCAGTATCTGCCTTCGCTGAATGCCGGGGACCGCATTCTGCTTTCCGGCACGGTCTATACATCCCGCGACGCCGCGCACAAGCGGATTTTTGAACTGCTCGAAAAAGGCGCCGAGCTTCCGTACAGCCTTATGGACGCGGTGATATACTATACCGGCGCTACCCCTGCCCCGAAAGGGCTGCCGATAGGCTCGTGCGGCCCGACTACGTCAAGCCGGATGGATTTGTATGCCCCCCGCCTTTACGGCCTTGGGGTGGCCGCCACCATCGGAAAGGGGAACCGCTCTGCCGAAGTCGAGGAGGCGATAAAACGGAACCGCGCCGTCTATTTCTGCGCCGTCGGCGGCGCCGGTGCGCTGGCCGCGCAATCGGTGCTGTCCAGCGAGGTTGTGGCGTTTGAGGATTTAGGCTGTGAAGCGGTGCATAAGCTCAGGTTAGACAGGTTTCCCTTGATTGTCGGGATTGACAGCCGCGGCAGGAACCTGTTCAAGCTGCGGGGATAAATCATTTTTACGGATAATGCAGGCGTATCGGTGCATATCCTATACTAATCAAAAAACGGCTCTGTAAAGTTAACATGAAAGAATAGCAGCCAAAATCGTACAAATGCTTCATGCCACAAGCAGAAACTCCCGTTTTTGTTTATTTGAAAGCCTAAGACCAGCGACT